>Ga0081539_10000283_pt1 | contig 114603 bp, 100 predicted proteins | sample TabmetS4T2R2_FD_71023 | JGI IMG/M metagenome (GOLD analysis project Ga0081539, IMG submission 71023) | Tabebuia heterophylla rhizosphere microbial communities from the University of Puerto Rico - S4T2R2 | ecosystem: Host-associated > Plants > Roots > Rhizosphere ... | reverse complement strand
CCGCCGCGCCGGGGGGGGGGGAAAAAGGGGGCGCCGCCTTGTTCCCCCCGCGGGGCGGGGCCGGGGGCCCCCCGCGGGGCGGGGGGGGGGGGGGGGGGGGGGGCCCCCCGCCGCAGGGCGGACAAGGCTGGGGGGCGGAGAGAACTCCGCCCCCCAGACCCCCCACCTCCTTCTTTTGATGACAGGGAAGCGTGGCGAGCTCCGTTCTCGGCCCGACAACGCTGCGGCGACTGGGAGTGCGGGAGGAGCGAGCGCCAAGAAGCCAAAAAAAGAGGGAGGGGGCTCGGGGGGGCGCGGCACGGCCGCGACGTTCATCTCCCTCCCCCGACCCTTTCAAGGGCCGGCGCGAGGCCGAGGTGGGACGGCAGGGCGTCGAGATCGCGGAGCACGGTGACGCCCGGGCCGAGATCCGTCTCGCCGCGCGCGTCGAGCAGCAGGGCGAGCCGGCGGCCGCCGCTGCCCGCCGCCAGGCCGAGGGCGCGGCGGAGCCGCGTCGGCGAGGGCGGGTCCCAGCCGACGAGCACGGTCGCGGCCGCATCGCCTGCGGCGGGGCCGAGCCGTGCCGGCTGTCCCTCGCTCGCGAGCCGTGCCGCGACCATGGCGGCGGCGGCGGCGTCCAGCGCGCCGGCGAGCGGAATCACCGCGCAGGGGCGCTGCGTGCCGTCCTCCGGCGGGGTGCCGCCGCCCGGCCGCGGCAGCGCCTGCAGGATCTCGGCGGTCGCCTCGGCGAGGCGCGCGGCTTCCCCGCCCCGCAGCAGCCCTGCGCGGTAATCGTCGCGCAGCGCGGCGAGCGCCGGCAGCACCAGCTCGCGCAGGGTCGCGGGGATGCCGCGCTCCTGCACATGCGCGAGCGCCACCGCTTCGGCGCCCGTCCGGTCATGCGCGACGAGGCGCTGGTAGAAGCGCACCGTGGGCGGCAGCGCCTCGGTGCTGCCGAGCATCACCTCGAGGAAGCCGAAGCCGGGCACGTGGCGGCCGAGGATGACGAGGCAGGCGGTGATCGCCGGCGCCAGCAGCAGGCCGACCGGCCCCCACAGCACCGTCCACAGCGCCGAGGAGATCAGCAGGGCGAGCGGCGAGATGCCGACCGAGCTGCCGTAGAGCCAGGGCTCCAGCACATAGGTGCAGAGGCCGTCCACCGCGGCGAAGACGGCGATGACGAGGAGCGGCTGCGTCCAGCCGGTGCCGGTCAGGAAGGCGACGGCGAGCGGGAACAGCATGGAGATCCAGGCGCCGAGGAAGGGCACGAAGCGCAGCACGAAGCCGACCAGCCCCCAGAACAGCGCATTGGGCACGCCGATGGCGCTGAGCCCCGCCGCCATGCCGGCACCGAAGGCGAGATTCACCACCACCTGGTTGAGCAGGTAGCGGCCGACCCGCTCGGTCGCGTCCGCCATGGCGCGCGTGCTGCGGTGCAGATCGTGGTTGCCGGCGAGGCGGAGGAAGCGGTCGCGCACGTCCTCGCGCTGCACCAGCAGGTAGCCGACCAGCAGCATGGCGATGGCGAGCGAGGCGAGCGGCGGCAGGATGTAGCCGGCGAGGTCGAGCAGCGCGGCGAAGGGGCTCGGATGCGTCGGCGCGGCCGCAGCGGGGACGGCGGCCGGCGCTTCGGCGGCGGTCACGCCGCCGCGGGTGAGCTCCTCCGACAGCCGCTGGATGGTGCCGAGCGCCTGGCCGAGGACCCCGGAGCCGTCGCTCAGGCTGCGCAGCTTCTCGCGCAAGGTGAACTCGTAGCGCGGCAGGTCGGCGGCGAGCGACATCGCCTGCGCGGCGAGCAGCAGCAGGAAGCTGCCGATGGCGCCGGCCGCGAGGAGCAGCACCAGCAGCACCGCGGGCACGCGCGGCAGGCCGATGCGCTCGAGCCAGGTGGTGGGCGGCACCAGCACGACCGAGAGCAGCAGGGCGAGCGCGCAGGGCACGAAGACCTCGCGCCCGACATAGAGGGCGCCGAGCACCAGGCAGACGATGAGGGCCCGCGTCGCCGCGGGGCTTTCCGCCCGGGCGGGCGGCAGCTCGGCGGGTGTGGCGCCGCGGGGCACGGTGCTTGGGGAACCTCTCGGGGCGTTGCGCAGGCTCAACGCTGCGGCCGCGCCCTTGGTTGTGGGCCGGCGGCGGCGCCGGCCTCGCGACCGCCAAATACCGCAACCGCCATGCCCCGGTGGCGTTCGGAACCACGGTTCCCAAGCCGATGAGGAGCGCAACATGGCGCGTTCGGAGAGCGGCAAGGCCGCGGGCAGCAACGTGAACGGCGAGGTCGAGGGACTCGGCGTGTTCCTCGCCGACACCTACCTGCTGATGGGCAAGACCCAGGCGTTCCACTGGAACGTCACCGGCTCGAACTTCAAGGGCCTGCACGCGCTGTTCGAGGAACAGTACAACGACCTGTTCAAGGCGGTTGACGTGCTGGCCGAGCGCATCCGCGCGCTCGATGCGCCGGCGCCATGGTCGATCGCCGAGATGGGCGGGCATGCGCGCATCGCCGAGGCGAGCGGGCCGGTGGACGGCAAGCGCATGGTGCAGATCCTCGCCGAGGACAACACGGCGATGTCGCGCAACGCCAACGCGCTCGCCTCCACGGCGGAGGAGATGGGCGATATCGCGACGCAGGACATGCTGAGCGAGCGCATCGAGGCGCACGACAAGGCGGCCTGGATGCTGCGCGCCCATCTCGGGTGAGCGGCGCCGCGCGGCTCACCGGCACTCGCGTTCCTCCGCGGGGAAGGTGACGCTCAGCACCGCGCCGCCGTCCGGCGCCGCCGCGAGCGACGCGGTGCCCTCGAGCCGCGCCGCCAGGCTGCGGACGATCTGCAGCCCGAACCTGTCCTCGTGGTCCAGCACGGCGTCGGCGAGGCCGATGCCGTCATCGGCGACGCTGAGCGTGAGCGTGCCGGGAGCGGTCTCGGCGAGGGCGATGCGCAGCCGGCCGCCGGGGCGGTCCGCAAAGGCATGGCGCACCGCGTTGCCGACCGCCTCGGCGATGATCATGGCGAGGCTGGCGGCGCGGCCGATGCCGAGCGGAACCGGCGCCAGCTCGACCTCCAGCCGGATGCCCTCGGCCCCGGCGCCGTGCAGGATGCCGGCGGCGATGGCGCGGAACGCCTCGGCGAGCGGGACCTCGCCCAGCCCCGCCCCTTGCAGCCCGCGATGGATCGCGGCCACGACATGGAGGCGTTCCACTGCCGCCTCCATGGCGGCGCGGGCATCGGCGAGGCTCGCCAGCCTGGCGCCCTGCAGCGACAGCACGCTCGCCACCAGCTGCATGCCGTTCGCGAAGCGGTGGTTGAGCTCCTGCACGATGCGGCGCTCGGCGGCGCCCGCCGCGGCGAGGCGGGCCTTCTCCTCCTCGAGCCGGCCGATGGCGCGCGCCAGCAGGCCGACCAGCGCGATCTGCAGGGCCGCGACCAGGGCGAGCGCGAGCAGCGTCGCAAGCTCGGGCTGGAACCAGCGCCAGGCGGCGAACAGGGCGGCGAGGGCGGCCAGCAGCGCCGGCTGCCAGCCACCGGCCGCGGCGGCGAGCAGCACCGGCGGCAGCACGGCGAGGATCGCGAAGCCGGCGCCGGCCGGCTGCGGCGCCGCCGGCAGGACGAGGGCGAGAACCAGGATGAGTGCCGCCAGCGCGAAGCCGAGCGCGGGCCGCCGGCGCAGGAGGATGCTGGTCAGGAGGTGGGGAATCGGGGGGTGTCCATTCTGGCGTGGCGCCGCTTCTCCCGCGGCGCGGTGGCGGATGCATTAACATGCGATAACGTCGCCGCGACGGCGCGTGCTAGGCTCGCGCCGTGCTCGAGCCGCCCATTCCCTGCGGGCAGTGCCCGCTGCGGCCGCTGCCGACATTCCTCGCGGTGCGGCCCGACGAGCTCGCGCATATCGAGGGGCTCAAGATCGGCCAGCTCCGGCTGCCCGCGGGCACCGCGGTGCAGCGCGAAGGCGAGAGCAGCGACCGCATCCACACCCTGCTGCGCGGCTGGGCCTTCCGCTTCAAGACGCTGAGCGACGGCCGCCGGCAGATCCTCAACATCCTGCTGCCGGGCGACCTGATCGGGCTGCAGGGCGAGCTGCTCGCCGCCTCCGCCTGCGGCGTGGAGACGCTGACCGAGGTGCTGCTCTGCACCTTCGCGCGCGATGCGCTGCTGACCTTCTATCGCGAGCATCCGGGCCTCGCGCTGCAGGTCACCTGGCTCGCCGCGCACGAGGAGCGGCTGGTCGACGACGCGGTGCTGACGGTGGGGCGGCGCACGGCGCTGGAGCGCGTCGCCGCGCTGCTCGTGCATCTCTACAAGCGCGCCGCCGGGGCGGGGCTTGCGGCCGCCGATCTCGTCCCCTTCCCGCTGACGCAGGAGCATATCGCGGACACGCTCGGGCTTTCCGTGGTGCACACCAACCGCATGCTGCAGAAGCTGAGGCGTGGCGGATTCGTCAGGCTGGAGAACGGCGCGCTCGGCATCGGCGACCTGCGCGCGCTGCGCCGCGTCGGGCTGTACTGGGAGGAGCCGTCGCCGCGCCGGCCGCTGATCTGAGCCGGAGCGCGGCAGCAACCCGATACGGAGAGCGGGCGTTTCGCTTGCGGTGCCGGCGCGCTTCGCCGGCCGGAAGGAACCGCAAGGAGGATCAGCCAGTGCGCAACCGAATGACCGTGACGTCCCTGGCCCTGGCGGGCCTCGTCGCGGCGCCGCTGATGGCGTTCGGCCAGGCCACGCCGCAGACCCGCGAAGGCACGCCCGCCGACCCGCCCGGCACCGCGGCGGGGCGCGCCATGGACCGCGCCGCCGGAACCAACCAGACCGGGACCAACCCGCAGGCGCAGGTGCCGCCGGCGGCCGAGCCGCGTGCGGCGGCCCCGGGCGAGACCGCGCGGGCGGCGCGGGCGGCGACCGATTCCCGCCGCGCCAGCCGGATCATCGGCTCCAATGTCTACAACGACCGCGGCGAATCCGTGGGCTCGGTGGACGACCTGCTGATCGCCCGCGACGGCGGCACGCCGACCGCCGTGCTGTCGGTGGGCGGCTTCCTCGGCATCGGCGCCCGCCTGGTGACGGTGCCGCTGGGCGACCTGCAATGGTCGGCGCAGCAGGACCGCTGGGTGCTGCCGGGCGCCACCAAGGAAGCGCTGCAGAACCGGCCGGCCTTCAACTACGATTCGGCCAGCCGCGGCTGACGAGGCGAGGGGCAGCGGCGCCGCAGGCCGGCGCCGCTGCCATCGCGCCGCGGCGGAGTCGGAGGCTGTCATGCCGGAAGGCGACGCCAGGGTGCATGCCCGGCAACCGGCGGCGCGCCGGATCCTGCGCCGGATGTGGCGGGAAGCGGTGTCGGACCGCATCTCGCTGGTCGCCGCCGGCTGCGCCTTCTATGCGCTCCTCGCGCTGTTCCCGGCGATCTCGCTGCTGGTGAACGTCTACGGCCTGGTCTTCGACCCGCGCACGGTGGAACCGCAGCTCGAATTCATCCGCCGCTTCCTCACCGCGGACACCTACGCGCTGATCGATGCGCGGCTGCGCGACCTGGTCGCGACCGAGCGGCCGCAGCTGGAAGCGGGGGCGGTGGTGAGCGCGCTGATCGCCTTCTGGAGCGCCGGGGCGGGCGTGCGCGGCATGCTCGGCGCCCTCAACATGGCGTTCGATTCCGACGAGGAGCGCGGCTTCCTCGCCTTCCACCTGACCGCGCTGATGCTGACCATGGGCGCCATCCTGGCCACCGTGCTCGGCATCGCCGTGCTGGTCTTCCTGCCGCAGGCGCTGGCGCTGATCGGGGTGCCGACGCGCGGGCAGCTCACCTTGCGGGTGGTGTCCTTCGCGCTGCTCTACGCCTTCGCGGTGATCGCCATCGCCATGCTGTACCGCTTCGGCCCGGCACGGCCGCTGCCGGGCTGGCGGCTGTTCAGCCCGGGCGCGCTGTTCGCGGCGAGCGCCTGGCTCGCCGCCTCCGCCCTCTTCTCGATCTATGTCAGCCACTGGGCGAGCTACGACAGCATGTACGGGCCGCTCGGCGCCGCGGTCGGCCTGCTGATGTGGTTCTACATCACGGTGTTCCTGGTGCTGCTCGGCGCCGAGCTCGATTCCGAGTGCATGGCGGTGAAGGCCGAGCACCTGGGCAACCGGCCGCCGGTGGCGGGCGTTGCCGGCGCATCCTGAGAGGGAGGCGCGCCATGCCCGAGGCCAAGGAAACCCGCCCGCGGCAGCACCAGGAGCAGCAGCCCGGGCGCGAGAGCGCAATGCGCCCGCCGCCGCGCAGCAGGATGGAGAATTACCGCGCCAGCGGGCGGCTCACCGGCAGGCGCGCCATCGTCACCGGGGGCGATTCCGGCATCGGCCGGGCGGTCGCGATCGGCTTCGCCAAGGAAGGCGCCGATGTCGCCATCCTGCATCTCGAGGAGCACGAGGACGCGGCGGAGACCAGGCGCCTGATCGAGGCCTGCGGGCGGCGCTGCACCGCGATCGCCGGCGACATCGGCGATCCCGCCTTCGCCCGCCGCGCGGTGGAGGAGGCGGTGCGCTTCCTCGGCGGCCTCGACATCCTGGTCAACAACGCGGCCGAGCAGCACATCGAGAAGGAATTCGCCGAGATCGAGGACGCGCAGGTCGAGCGCACCTTCCGCACCAACATCCTCGGCATGTTCTGGGTGACCAGGGCAGCGCTGCCGCATCTCGGCGAGGGCGCGGCGATCATCAACACGACCTCGATCACCGCCTACAAGGGCAACCCGCTGCTGATCGACTACGCCTCGACCAAGGGCGCGATCGTCGCCTTCACGCGCAGCCTGTCCCAGGCGCTGGTGAAGCGGAAGATCCGTGTCAACGCGGTGGCGCCGGGCCCGATCTGGACGCCGCTGATCCCGGCGAGCTTCGATGCCGAGAAGACCGCGAAGCACGGCGCCCAGGCCGAGATGGAGCGGCCGGGCGAGCCGGACGAGGTGGCGCCGAGCTACATCTTCCTCGCGAGCGCGCAGGACAGCAGCTACATCAGCGGCCAGGTGCTGCATCCGAATGGCGGCACGGTGGTGAACGGGTAGGAAGAAAGAGTGGGGGCGGAGTTCACGTCGCGGCAGTGCCGCGAAAAGGCTGGGGGGCGGAGATGAACTCCGCCCCCCAGACCCCCCACCTCCTTTTTTTGGCTACGGGGAAGCGCTGAGAGCTCCGTTCTCAACCCGACAACGCTGCGCCGCCCGAGAGTGCGGGAGGAGCCAGCGCCAAGAGTCAAAAAAAGGAGGTGGGGGTGTGGGGGCGGAGTTCTCTCCGCCCCCACTCTTTCTTCCCCCAGTCAGCGATCGTTGCTGCTGCTCGGGAAGTCCTGCGCCAGGTTGCGGATGGCGAGCACCGCCTGTGCCGCCTCGCTGCGCAGCGAGTGGTCCATCTCGTTCACCCGCGCGGCCGAGTTCTGGAACAGGAGCTCGATCTCGCCTTCCAGCAGCACGCCGCGCATGCGCAGCAGCCCGATCAGGTTGCCGAGGACGACGGTCGCGGCGAAGGAATAGGGGTGCTGTGAAGTCTCGGTCATGCTCGTGCTTCCTCGCGGAGCATGCCGAGGATGGCACGGCTGCGCTCATGCCCATGCTACACGGCTTCCAGCAGCGCGACAGGAAGCTCTTCGAGCAGCAGGCCGAGCGCAAGAGTGCCACCGCCGGCGGGCGGCGCGCCCTCGCGCAGCGCATCGCGCCAGCGCCGCCCGGCCAGCGGCGGCGGCAGGGGCAGCACGGTATCCTGCCAGGACGATGGCGCGATGCGTGGCGCATCGGTGTCGACGAGGCCCGCCGGCAGCCGCGTGACGAGCGCGATCACCGCCTCGTCCCCGGCCGCGCGTGCGAAGGCGAGGACATGCTCCGCACGCGGCCCGCGCGGATGCAGCGGGAGATAGGCGCCGGCGAAGGCGCGCGGGCGGCGGCGCCGCAGGTCGAGCGCCCGCGCAATGACCGCCTGCTTGACCCGGCCGTCGCGCCAGGCGGGCAGCAGCGCGGCCGGCGGCAGGCCGGCGGCGAGCGCCGCGGCGCGCGCGGCGAAATCCACCGGCCGCCGATTGTCCGGATCTACCAGGCTGAGATCCCAGAACTCGGTCCCCTGGTAGAGATCGGGAATGCCCGGCAGGGCGCAGCGCAACAGCGCCTGCGCAAGGCCCTTCGCCGCGGCGGCCGGGGCGATTTCGGCGGCGAAGGACGCGAGGGCCTCGCGGCTCTCGGCGCGCTCCAGCAGCCGGGCGAGGAAGGCGGCGCAGGCGGCTTCGTAGGCGGCGTCGGGCAGCGCCCATTCGCTGTGGCGCTTGGCCTCGCGCAGCGCCTTCTCGAGCCAGCCCGCGACGCGCTCGCGGAATGCCGCGGTCCCCGCACCATCCGACGCTTCGGGATCGAGCGGCCAGGCGGCGATCAGGGTCTGGTACAGCATGATCTCGTCGGCGGCGTCGGGCGCGGGATTGCCATCCACCTCCGTCCGCAGCGCGGCGTTGCGCGCCATCCAGAGATCGAGCGCGGCGGACCACGCCTCCGGCAATTCGGACAGCACGGCGAGGCGGGCGCGGCAATCCTCGCCGCGCTTGTGGTCATGCGTCGCGGTCGCGACGAGGCCGCGCGGCAGGCGGCGAGCGCGCCGGAGGCAGGCGGCGTGGAAGCGGCGCGGCGCCAGCGCGAACTCGCCGGGATCGCTGCCGACCTCGTTGCGCGAGAGCAGGCGGCCGTAGCGGTAGAAGGCGGTGTCCTCCTCCGCCTTGGCGGCGAGCGGGGCGGAGAGCTGCTGGAAGCGCCGCCGCGCTTCCAGCGCCGCCGGTGGTTCCGCGCCGCCCTCGCCGATCAGCCAGCGGCGGAGCGGCGCCAGCAGCGCGTGATCGCGCCGCGGCAGCTCCCGCCGCGCCGCGGCGAGCGCGGCGTCGAGCACGCGCCGGTCGGCGGCGCTGGCGCCGTGCCGTCCCGCATAGAGCCGATAGGCGCGGAAATGGCGCAGCACGGCCTCCATGGCGCGCTGCAAGGGTGCCAGCGCGATGTCGCGCGTCGCCAGCTCGGCGCGCGCGAGGCGGTGCAGCGCCTCCGCGGCGGCGCGCGATTCCGCGGCAAGGCTGTCGCGCAGGATCTGCGCGCGCGCGGCGATCGCTTCGGTGCGGTAGCAAGCGGGCCGGCCGGTGCGCGATGTCCAGAAGGCGGTGAGCGGCGCCTCGCCGCGCGGGTCGTGCAGCACGGCGCCGATCTGGTCCATGGCGTCGTAGCCGGTGCTGCCGTCCACCGGCCAATCCGCCGGCACCCGCTCGCCGGGCGCCAGGATCTTCTCGACCAGGATGAGCGCGGGGCCGCGCCCCTGCGCGTCCAGCCGCGCGCGCAGCCGGCGGCAATAGAGCCCGGGGGCGGTCAGCCCGTCGACGTGATCGATGCGCAACCCGTCGATCAGCCCTTCCCGATGCAGGCGCAGCGGCACCGCGTGCACCGCCTCGAACACCTCGTCGCGCTCGATGGCGAGGGCGGCGAGGCCGTTCACGTCGAAGAAGCGCCGCCAATTGATCTCGTCCGCCGCGACGCGCCACCAGGCGAGCCGGTAGTGCTGGCGCTCGAGCAGCGCATGCAGCCTGGCGCGGCCGGCGGCGTCCTGCGGCGCGTAGGGCGCGAGCGCCGCATCCAGGGCGCGCGCCCCCTCCCCCGTCGCGGCCAGCTCCGCGATCTCGCTGCGCGCCGTGGTCGCTGCCGCGTGGGTGCGCGCCGCGCGCAGCCGCGCCGCGGCGTCGGCGAAGACGCCGCCGGCGGCTGCGCAGATCGCCGCGCCGTCGGCCGCGGCGATCGGGAAGCGGTGATCGTGATAGGCGACCGCGATGCGCCCGAGCGTGGGATCGAAGACGAGGCCGAGCTCGCCGGCGCCCAGCACCTGGCCATAGGGGGCGCCGAGGAAGGGCGCCAGCAGCTTGCCGCGCGGCGCGCCGTCGGGCGGATCCCAGGCGATGTCGAAATGGCCGGCGAACGGGCTGTCGCGCCCCCATTCGAGGACATCGAGCCACCACGCATTGTCGGCGCCGACCGCCATGTGGTTGGGCACGATGTCGAGGATGATGCCGAGCCCGGCCTCGCGCAGCGCCGCGGCGAGACCGCGGAATCCCGCCTCGCCGCCGAGCTCGGGATTGATGCGCGCATGGTCCACCACATCGTAGCCATGCAGCGACCCCGGACGCGCGGCGAGGACCGGCGAGGCATAGACATGGCTGATGCCGAGCGCGGCGAAATACGGCACGAGGCCGCGCGCCGCAGCGAAATCGAAGCCGCGGTGGAATTGCAGGCGGAGGGTGGCGCGGAGGGGTGTCATGGCGCTCAGCTGCCGCGGCGGCCGCGGCTGAAGGCGGCGAGCCGCGCCGCCACCGCCGGGCGGTCGAGCAGGCCGGCGGCATCCACCGGCAGGCGGCGGCGCCAATTGGGGTGCGTCTCGACCGTGCCCGGCAGGTTGGGCTGCTCGGTGAGGCCGAGCGCGTCCTCCAGCGGCAGCAGGGCGAGGGCGCAGGCGGCGCTGCCGACATGCTGGGCCGCGGCATGGGCGGCGAGATCGCCGCGCGACGCCGCGGGGGCGCGCCCGGTCGCGGCGCCGCTCTCGCGCAGCGCGCGCCACAGCAGGCGGCGATCGCGCGCGCGCGCCGCGCGCAGCCCGGCCGCGCTCTCCTGCTCCGCGATCAGGTTGAGCCGGGCGCGCCAGGCGAGGTCCCTGCCCTCCCACCAGCCGGCGACGGTGGGCAGGTCGTGCGTCGTCGTCACCGCGACGGCATCGCGCGTCCAGCGAGCGGGCGGGACGAAGCCGCCCGCTGCGTCGCGCTCGAACCACAGCACACGCAGGCCCATGATGCAGGCCTCGCCGAGCAGCTCGCGGAAGCCCGCCGGCACGGTGCCGAGATCCTCGCCGACGACGATGCAGCGATGGCGCCAGGATTCCAGCGCGAGCAGCCGCAGCTGGTCCTGCAGCGCATAGCCGAGATAGGCGCCGTCGCGCGGCGTCGCGCCCTGCGGCACCAGCCACAGCCGCCCGAGCCCCATGACATGGTCGATGCGCAGCCCGCCGGCGCTGCGCATGGCAGCGCGCAGCATCTCGAGAAAGGCGCGATGGCCGCCGCGGCGGAGGCCGCGCGGCGAGAAGGCGGCGACGCCCCAATCCTGGCCCAGCGGCCCCAGCGCGTCGGGCGGCGCGCCGATCGAGACGCCGGAGAGGATCTCCGCCTGGCGGCTCCAGGCCTGGCTGCCGGCGCCATCGGCGCCGACGGCGAGATCGGCGATGAGGCCGATCGCCGCGCCGCCGCCGCGCGCCGCCTCCTGCGCCGCCGCCAGGCTGCGGCGGGCGATCCATTGCAGGAAGGCATGGAAGCGCACCTCCGCCGCATGCGCCTCGGCGAATTGCGCGACGCCGGCGCCGCGCGGATCGCGCAGCTCCGGCGGCCAGTCGCGCCAGTGCCAGCGCGCCGGGTCGCGCGCCAGGAGATGCGCGTGCAGCGCCTCGAACCGCGCATGGCTCTCGAGCGCCTCGCCCTCCTCGGCGCGGAAGCGGTCGAACTCCGGATCGCCGGGGAAGCCTTCGTACAAGGCGCGGAAGAGGGAGAGGCGCAGCCGGGACGCCGCCGGCCAATCGACGAGATCGAGCGCTTCGAGCTGCCGCGCCATCGCATGCACGCCGCTGCGCGCGACGGCGGCGGCGAGCGCGCTCTCGCCGAGAATCGCCGGATCGGCATGCAGCGCGTTGAGGAAGAGGCGGGAGGACGGCGCGTAGGGCGAATAGCGGCGCGGATCGGCGGCGAACAGCGCATGCAGCGGGCTGATGGCGATCGCCGCCGCGCCGCGCCGCGCGGCGCCGCGGGCGAGCCGCGCGAGCGCGCCGAGATCGCCGAGCCCGCCATCGCCGCCGCGGCGCAGCCCGTAGAGCTGCGCGGCGAGGCCCCAGGCGCGCGGGCCGGCGGTGGTCTGCGTCAGGCCGAAGCAGGCGGGCGGCGCGATGGCGAGCGTAATCTCGCCGCCGGCGCATTCCAGGCGGTGATAGCCGGGCTCGCCGATCGGCGGCAGGGTGAGCCGGCCCTCGGCCTCGCCGGCCAGCGTGCCGCCATGCTCCAGGGCGACGCGCCAGGGCCCGCGCCGCTCGCCCGGCAATGCCGTCGGCTCGCCGACCACGCCGGTGACGAGCGGCGCCGCCGCCTCCTCCGCGGCCAGCGCCGCGATGCTGTCCTCGATCTGCGCCGGGCTCTCGGACGCCAGGTCGAGCGCCGCCAGCAGGGTGCGCATGACATCCGGCGGCGTCCGATGCGTCTCGCCGGCGGCATCGGTCCATTGCGCCGCGATGCCCGCGGCCTCGGCCAGGGCGCGCAGCCGCAGGTCGCTCATCCCGCTTCGTCCTCGAGCAGCACGACGGCCGCCGCGCGCGGCAGCGTGCCGCCGGCGAGCGCCGCGGCCGCGTGCGGCACGCTCTCGAACAGCACGCGGCCGCGGCAGCGTGCCGCCGCCGGCTCGCCGCCGAGGTTGCAGGCGATGGCGAGCACGGTGCCGTCGCCGAGCCGCCAGCGCGCCAGCACCGCGGCATCGCTCAGCGCCTGCGCCGCGATGGCGCGGGCACCGGGCAGGCGCGGCACGATCTCGGCGTGGCGCAGGGCGAGCAGCCGGCGGTAGAGCGCGAGGGTTTCGGCATGCGGCGCCTGGGCGGCCTCGGCCGGATCGGGGCGCGAGCGGAGGAAGGTCTCCTCGGCGTTGGGATCCGGAATCTCGGCGCGGCGCCTGGGATCGGCGAAGGCCGAGAAGCGCGCGAATTCGCGCCGGCGTCCCTCGCGCACCGCCTTGGCGAGATCGGGATCGGGGAAGCTCGTGAAGAACAGGAACGGGCTGGCGGCGGCCCATTCCTCGCCCATGAAGAGCAGCGGGATCTGCGGGCCGAGCAGCAGCAGCGCGGTGGCCGCCCGCAGCGCATCCGGATCGGCGAGGGCGGCGAGCCGCTCGCCGAAGGCGCGGTTGCCGATCTGGTCGTGGTTCTGGAGGAAGACCAGGAAGGCGGTGGGCGGCAGATGCCCGCACTTCTCGCCATGCAGCGCCTCGCCGCCCTCGGTCTGGCCCTGGCGCCAGAAGCCTTCGGCCAGCACGGTGGCGAGCTTGCGCGCCGCATCCTCCGCATAGCGCGCGTAGTAGCCCTCGCGCTCGCCGGTCAGGATCACGTGCAGCGCGTTGTGGCCGTCGTCGTTCCACTGCGCGTCGAAGCCGGGATCGGCGGGCGCGGCGCGCAGCAGCCCGGCAGTGTTCGCCTCGTTCTCGAGGATCAGGTGGACGTGCCGGCCAGGCTCGATCTCGGCGCGGATGCGCGCGGCGAGGCGGCGCAGCCAGCTGCGCTCGGCGATTGCGTGCACCGCGTCGAAGCGGAGCCCGTCGAAGCGGTACTCGTTCAGCCAGTAGAGCGCATTCGCCTCGAAGAAGCCGGCGACTTCGGGGCGCCGCATGTCGATCGCCGGTCCCCACGGCGTCGGCCGCGCCGGATCGAAGAACGGCTTCGCCAGCACGTGCAGATAGGCGCCGTCGGGGCCGAAGTGGTTGTACACGACATCGAGGAACACCATGAGCCCGAGGCCGTGCGCGGCATCGATCAGCGCCTTGAGCTCGTCCGGCGTGCCATAGGCCGCATCCGGCGCATAGGGCAGCACGCCGTCATAGCCCCAATTGCGCGGCCCCGGGAAATCGGCGATGGGCATGAGCTCGACCGCGGTGACGCCGAGCTCCTGGAGCCGCGGGAGCTCGCGCGCGACGCCGGCGAAGCCGCCGAGCAGGCCGGCATGCAGCTCGTAGACGACCGCTTCGTGCCAGGGCCGGCCGCGCCAGGCGGCGTGGCGCCAGGCATAGGAACGCGGATCGACGACGACGCTCGGATCGTGCACGTCGCCGGCCTGGCGGCGCGAGGCGGGGTCGGGCACCGCGAGATCGGGCGCGAGGCGGAAGCGGTATTGCGTGCCGGCGCCGCACGGCGCCTCGACGGCGAACCATCCCTCGCCCTCCGGCTGCATCGGCAGCGGCGCCAGGCCCTCGGCCTCCAACCACAGCTCGGCGACGGAAGGCGCCCAGAGCCGGAACCGCGTGCCGCGCCCATCCGGCCGCAGCGTGGCGCCCCATGGCAGATCGACGGCGAAGCGGTCAGTGTCCTGCATCATCGGGCGGGATCCAGGCGGCCAGCAGAACGGCCGAGCGGGCGGCCACGGTGACCGCCTCGTCCGGCGCCAGGCCGCGTTCCGGCGCCTCCGGCGCGGCGGTGTCGAGCAGCAGCGTCCAGCCGAGCACCGGCGCGGGCAGGGCGAAAGGGTGATCGGACGCATCCGCGTTCAAGAGGATCAGCACGATCTCGACGCCCCGCTGCGCCGGCGCGGCGCGGCGCAGCACCAACGTGCGCACCTCGCCATTGTTCCACGCGTCGGGCGTCATCGCGGCGCCGTGCTGGTCGAACCAGGCGGTGTCGGCGATGCCGGGGGCCGGCTCGGTGCGGCTGTGCGGGAAACGCTCGGGGCGGAGCGTCACCAGGCGGCGGCGCAGCGCGACCAGGCGCGCGGTGAATTCGGTGAGGATGCGCGCCTCCGGCTGCGCCGCGCGCTCCCAGTCGACCCAGGACACCTCGTTGTCCTGGCAATAGGCGTTGTTGTTGCCGCGCTGCGTGCGGTTCATCTCGTCGCCGGCCGGCAGCATCGGCGTGCCGGCGGAGAGGAACAGGCTGGCGAGCATCGCGCGTTGCAGCCGGCCGCGGGTCTCCTCGATCTCGGGGTCGTCGGCGGGGCCCTCGACGCCCCAATTGGCGCTGTAATTCTCGGCGTGGCCGTCGCGGTTGTCCTCGCCATTGGCCTCGTTGTGGCGTTCGGCGTAGCGCACGATGTCGGCCAGCGTGAAGCCGTCATGCGAGGCGACGAAATTGATCGACGCCCAGGGGCGGCGGCCATAGCGGTCGAACAGGTCGCTCGAGCCGGTGAGCCGCGCGGCGAGGTCGGGCCGCATGCCGGCATCGCCGCGCCAGAACCGGCGCACCGTGTCGCGGAAGCGGTCGTTCCATTCGGTGAAGCGCGGCGGATGGCTGCCGAGCTGGTAGCCCCCCGGCCCGACATCCCAGGGCTCCGAGATCAGCTTGACGCGAGCCAGCACGGGATCCTGCAGCAGGGCGTCGAAGAAGCCGGCGCCCTTGTCGAAGCCATAGGATTCCCGCCCGAGGACGGTGCCGAGATCGAAGCGGAACCCGTCCACGCCGAAGCTCGCGACCCAGTAGCGCAGGCTGTCCATCACCATCTGCACGACGCGCGGGTGGGACATGTTCACCGTGTTGCCGGTGCCGGTGTCGTTGATGAAGATGCGCGGATCCTCCGGCAGCAGCCGGTAGTAGCTGGCATTGTCGAAGCCGCGCCAGGAGAGGGTCGGGCCCATGCCGTCGCCCTCGCAGGTGTGGTTGTAGACGACGTCGAGGATGACCTCGATGCCGGCCTCGTGCAGGCGGCGCACCGCCGCGCGCAATTCGTGCGGCGATCCGTCGGAGAGGTAGGAGGGCTCCGGCGCGAAATAGGCGAGGGTCGAGTAGCCCCAGTAATTGCGCAGCTTGCGCTGCACGAGGAAGCGGTCGTGCAGGAAGGCCTGCACCGGCAGCAGCTCGACCGCGGTGATGCCGAGACGCAGGAGATGCTCGATCACGCGCGGATGCGAGAGTGCTGCGAAGGTGCCGCGCATGCCGGCCGGCACATCCTCGCGCAGTATGGTGAGGCCGCGCAGATGCGCCTCGTAGATCACCATGCCGTCCCAGCGCCGCGCCGGCGGCGGGCGATCGATCGGCGGGAAGTCGTCGGCCACCACCACCGCCTTGGGCATCGCCGCGGCGCTGTCCCGCCGATCGAAGGAAAGGTCGCCGCGATGCGAGCCGACGCGGTAGCCGAACAGCGCATCCGACCAGGAGAAGCGCCCGACCAGCTGGCGCGCATAGGGATCGAGCAGCAGCTTGTTCGCGTTGAAGCGGTGCCCGTGCCGCGGCTCATAGGGGCCGTGGGCGCGATAGCCATAGACCAGGCCAGGCCGCGCATCCGGCAGGTAGCCGTGCCAGATCTCGTCGGTGCATTCCGGCAGGTCCATCCGCGCGATCTCCTTCGCGCCGGACGCGTTGAACAGGCAGAGCTCCATGCGCTGGGCATGGGCCGAGAACACCGCGAAATTGACGCCGAGCCCGTCCCATGTCGCACCGAGCGGAAAAGGGCGGCCGGGCAGCAGCCGCTCAACTGCGGCCATCGCCACCACGCACCGGGTGGAACAGCAGCGTCGCGAGCGGCGGCACGGTCAGCACCACGGAATGCGCATGCCCATGGCTCGGAACGGCCTCGGCGCCGACCTCGCCCAGATTGCCCATCCCGCTGCCGCCATAGAGCGCGGCATCGGTGTTCAGCGCCTCGCGCCAGCGGCCGCCTTCCGGCACGCCGATGCGATAGCCGGTGCGCGGCAGCGGCGTCAGGTTGCTCACCGCCAGCACCGGCGCATCCTCCGGCGCGCCGAAGCGCAGCCAGGCATAGACGCTCTGCGCGGCATCGTCGCCGACCACCCAGGCGAAGCCCGCCGGCTCGGCATCGCGCCGATGCAGCGCCGGCAGCGCGCGATAGAGGCGGTTGAGGTCGGCGACCAGCCGCTGCACGCCGCGATGGCGCGGCGCGTCGAGCAGCGACCACGGCAGAGCGTGGTCGTGCGACCATTCGCCCGGCTGCGCCAGCTCGCCGCCCATGAACAGCAGCTTCTTGCCGGGATGCGCCCACATGAAGCCGAAGTAGGCGCGCAGATTGGCGAAGCGCTGCCACGCGTCGCCCGGCATGCGGCCGAGCAGCGAGCGCTTGCCGTGCACCACCTCGTCATGGCTGAGCGGCAGCATGAAGTGCTCGGAGAAGGCGTAGACCAGGCCGAAGGTCATGTCGTTGTGGTGCCACCGGCGATGCACCGGCTCCTTGCTCATGTAGCTGAGCGTGTCGTGCATCCAGCCCATGTTCCACTTGTAGGCGAAGCCGAGGCCGCCCTCCTGGGCGGGCTTCGTCACGCCGGGCCAGGCGGTGGATTCCTCGGCGATCATCAGCGCGCCGGGGCAGCGCTCGGTCACCGTGGCGTTGAGCTCGCGCAGGAAATCCACCGCTTCGAGGTTCTCCCGCCCGCCATAGCGGTTCGGCACCCATTCGCCCGCGCTGCGCGAATAGTCGCGGTAGAGCATGGAGGCGACCGCATCCACCCGCAGCGCATCGATGTGGTAGTGCTCGAGCCAGTGCAGCGCGCTCGAGATCAGGAAGCCGCGCACCTCGTTGCGGCCGAAATTGTAGATCAGCGTGTTCCAGTCGCGATGGAATCCTTCGCGCGGATCCTGGTGCTCGTAGAGCGCGGTGCCGTCGAATTGGGCGAGGCCGTGCGCGTCCGAAGGGAAGTGCGCCGGCACCCAATCGAGGATGACGCCGAGCCCGGCCTGATGGCAGCGGTCCACGAAGCGTGCGAGTCCCTCGGGCGGCCCGAGCCGCGCGGTCGGCGCGAACAGGCTGAGCGGCTGGTAGCCCCAGGAGCCGCCGAACGGATGCTCCATCACCGGCAGCAGCTCGAGATGGGTGAAGCCGAGCTCGGTGGCGTAGGGGATCAGCCGGTCGGCCAGCCCATCCCAGTCCGGCAGCGCGCCCTGCTCGTCCTTCCACCAGGACAGCGCGTGCACCTCATAGGCCGAGATCGGCGCATCGATGGCGTGGCGCGCGGCGCGGCGCTCCATCCAGGCGGCGTCCTGCCAGGCGAAGGGCTGCGGATCCGGCACCACCGAGGCGGTCGCCGGCGGCGCCTCGCCATGCAGCGCCACGGGATCGGCCTTGAGCGGCAGCATCGCACCGTCGGCGCCGAGGATCTCGTACTTGTAGCGGGCACCCGGCGGCAGCCGCGGCACGAACAGCTCCCACACGCCGCATTCGCGGCGCAGCCGCATCGGGTGCCGCCTGCCGTCCCAGCCGTTGAAATCGCCGACCACCGAGACGCGCCGCGCATTGGGCGCCCAGACCGCGAAGCGCACCCCGGCGACACCCTCGAGCGTGATCGGCTGCGCGCCGAGCACCTTGCCGAGCTCGCGGTGGCGGCCTTCGGCGAGCAGGTACACGTCGAGCTCGCCGAGCAGCAGGCCGAAGGCGTAAGGATCCTCGGTCTCCTGCCGCACGCCGCCCGGCCATTCCACGGCGAGGCGGTAGCGGTCGTCCGGCACCGTGCCGGCGAACAGCCCGGCATCGTGCACGCGCTCGAGCCGGCCGAGGCGATCGCCATCGTCGCGCCGCAGCACCTCGACCGCGACCGCACCGGGCTGGAAGCTGCGCAACACGCCGCCATGGCGGCCCAGCACGGCGAACGGATCGCCATGCTTGCCCTGCACCAGCGCCTGGATGGCCGCATCATGCATCGGCGAGCACTCCTGCTTCGGGCGACAGCAACCGGTCCACGATCGCGTCCAGCCCACGCAAGGGAACGCCGATCCAGGCCGGGCGGTTGGCCGCCTCGTAGCGGATCTCGTAGGCGGCCTTCTCGATGAGGCAGAGATCGAGCAGCGCCTGGTCGTTGCCGTCCGGCAACCAGCGCTGCGCCGCCTCGGCCTCCACGCTGCGGTAGCCGGCGAGGAAGGCGTCGCGCGCCTCGATGCGGAAGCGGCCGAACAGCGCGGCGCGGCGCTCCGCGGTGCCGGCGGCGGGTGCGGTGCCGGTGCTCGCCGCGGCGCCGACCTCCGCGACATAGTCGAAGGAGCGCAGCAGGCCGGCGACGTCGCGCAGCGGGTTCGCCTTGGCGCGCCGCTCCTCGAGCGGACGGGCGGGCTCGCCCTCGAAATCGACGATCACCGCGTCGCCCTGGGCCACCAGCACCTGGCCGAGATGGAAGTCGCCATGGATGCGCGTCATCAGCGTCCCCGGCATGGCCTGGGACAGGCGGCGCACCAGCTTGGCGAGCTCGCGCCGCCGCTCGAGCAGGCGCTCGGCGGCCGCGGCGGTGGCCTCCGGCTGCTCGGACAGCCGGCGCAGCAGATCGAGCGCAGGCTCGAGCTGCGCCATGACGCCCTCGCACCAGCGCGCCGCCTCGTCATCGCCGGCGACCACCGGCGCGAAGGCGGGATCCTCGCTCGGCGCGGCGAGCACCGCGTGCAGCTCCGCGAGGCGGCGGCCGAGCATCTCGGCGAAGGTCAGGTAGCCGGCGAGGACCTCCGCGTCGTCCTCCGCCGCGGCCTGCTCCACCGCCCGGCTGAACCAGTCCAGCGTCCAGCTCCAGCCATCGCCCTGATGACGCACGAAGCTCTGCGCCAGCATCAGCGTGGTCGGCGTGCCGTCCGGCGCGACGCGCACCACCTCGCCGAGCAGCGCCGGCGTGTTCGCGAAGCCCTTGGCGGTGAGGTGGCGCGTCATCTCCGCCTCGGGATGGATCCCGACCACGAGGCGCCGCAGGATCTTGAGGACGACGGCATCGCCGAGCACGAGGGACGAGTTGGATTGCTCCGCGCCGAAGCGGCGGATCTCGGCATCGCGCAGATCCAGCGCCGCAAGCTGCTCGCTGCCGATGAAGCGGGTCTCGCCCTCCTCGCCCTGCAGCACCTCGCCGGCGCGCAGCGCGGCGATGACGGCGGGCGGGAAATCGTCGGAGGCGAAGGCATCGGTCAGATAGCCGACACGCCTGCCCTGGCGCATGCGCGAGAGCGCGAGCTGGAAGGCAAGCGGCGGCGCGTTCTCGCTCTCCTCCACCGCGGCGAGCGGCACGGCGTAGCATTCGGTGCGGCTGCCGAGCCTCGCCTCGACCTCGGCCAGCACCACGCGGCCGCGGCTGCGCGGCAGCGGCAGGGTTGCGCGCAGCTGCACGCCGCCGAGCTTCTCCCCCTTGGCGGCGAACCAGCGCCGCTTCTCGAGATAGGTCGGCAGCACCTCGCGCTCCAGCTCGCGCCGCTGGGCTTCGCCGACCAGCTCCTTGGCGTCCGACCGCAGCACCAGCGTGCGCAGCTCCGGCAGCGGCTCGGGCGGCGTCTCGTGCCATTCGGGCAGCGCCTGCTCGGCCGCCAGCACGAACCAGTAGAAGCCGAAGGGCTGGAGGGTGAGCAGGTAGCTCAGCTGCCCGATCGCGGGGAACACGGTGCCGCCGAGCATCTCCACCGGCACATGGCCGGTGAATTCCGGCAGCGGCAGCTCGACCGCCTGCGCCGCGCGCGAGAGGTTGAAGACGCAGAGGATGGTCTCCGACTTGCCGTCCGGCGTGGTGTGCTCGCGCAGGAAGGCCAGCACCTTGCGGTTGCCGGGATAGAGCAGGCGCATGCTGCCGCGGCCGAAGGCGCTGCTGCGCCGCCGCGTCGCCAGCATGCGGCGCATCCAGTTCAGCAGCGAGAAGGGGTCGCGCGCCTGCGCCTCCACATTGACGGATTCGTAGCCGTAGAGCGGATCCTGGATGACCGGCAGCACGAGGCGCGCGGGATCGGCACGGGAGAAGCCGCCATTGCGGTCCGGCGACCACTGCATCGGCGTGCGCACGCCGTCGCGGTCGCCGAGGAAGATGTTGTCGCCCATGCCGATCTCGTCGCCGTAGTAGATTACCGGCGTGCCCGGCATGGAGAGCAGCAACCCGTTCATCAGCTCGATGCGGCGGCGGTCGCGCTCGAGCAGCGGTGCGAGGCGCCGGCGGATGCCGAGATTGAGCCGCGCGCGCTTGTCGGCGGCGTAGGTGTTCCAGAGATAGTCCCGCTCCTTGTCGGTGACCATCTCCAGGGTGAGCTCGTCATGGTTGCGCAGGAAGATCGCCCATTGGCAGCCCTGCGGGATGTCCGGCGTCTGGCGCAGGATGTCGGTGATCGGGAAGCGGTCCTCCTGCGCGATCGCCATGTACATGCGCGGCATCAGCGGGAAGTGGAACGCCATGTGGCATTCGTCGCCCTCGCCGAAATAGATCTGCGTGTCCTCCGGCCACTGGTTGGCCTCGGCGAGCAGCATGCGGCCCGGGTAGCGCTCGTCCAGCTTGGCCCGCAGCAGCTTCAGCAGCTGATGGGTCTCGGCCAGGTTCTCGTTGTTGGTCCCCTCGCGCTCGACCAGGTAGGGCACCGCGTCCAGCCGCAGCCCATCGACGCCGGCGTCGAGCCAGAAGCGCATCACGCTGAGCACCTCGGAGATCACCCGCGGATTGTCGAAGTTGAGGTCCGGCTGGTGGCTGTAGAAGCGGTGCCAGAAATAGGCGCCCGCCACGGTATCCCAGGTCCAGTTGGATTTCTCGGTGTCGATGAAGATGATGCGGGTATCGAGATATTTCTGGTCGGTGTCGGACCACACATAGTAGTTGCGCACCACCGAGCCGGGCTTGGCGGTGCGCGCGCGCTGGAACCAGGGATGCTGGTCGCTGGTGTGGTTGATGACGAGCTCGGTGATCACCCGCAGCCCCCGCGCGTGGGCCTCGGCGACGAAGCGGCGGGCGTCGTGCAGCGACCCGTAGTCGGGGTGCACGTCGCGGTAGTCCGCGATGTCGTAGCCGTCGTCGCGGCGCGGGCTCGGGTAGAAGGGCAGCAGCCAGACGGTGTCCACGCCGAGCTCGGCGATGTAGTCGAGCTTCTGCATCAGGCCAGGGAAGTCGCCGATGCCGTCGTTGTTGGAATCGAAGAAGCTCTTGAGGTGGAGCTGATAGATCACCGCGTCGCGATACCAGTGCGGGTCGGGCGGCAGGACACGCTGCTGCGCGCGGCGGATGCGTTGCCGCTTCATGCCTGCCTCCCGCAGGGCGAGACGCGCCAGATGGCGAAGGGCAGGTCGGCGGGATCGAGCCGCACATGCTGCAGCTTGCCCTGCCAGGTGAAGCGATGGCCGCGCATCAGGTCCTCCGCCTCCAGCGCGGCATGGTCGGGCAGGCCCCACTCCCACAGCGGGATCTCGAAGCTCGCATCCGCGGCGTGATGCGGGTCGAGATTGACCGCGACGAGGATGACGTTGGAGTGGTCCGGCGTCGCCTTGCGGTAATAGATCACGCGGTCGTCGAAGGCGTTGAGGAAGGCGAGGCCGAGATGGCTGTGCAACGCCGGGTTGGCGCGGCGGATCATGTTCAGCCGCGTGATCTCGGCGGTGATGTTGCCGGGGCGGTCATGGTCCCAGATGCGGATCTGGTACTTCTCGCTGTCGAGATACTCCTCGCGGCCGGGCAGCGGCGTCGCCTCGCACAGCTCGAAGCCGTTGTAGACGCCCCACAGGCCGGAGAGCGTCGCCGCCAGCGCGGCGCGGATGAGATGCGCCGGCCGCCCGCCCGTCTGCAGGAACACCGGGTTGATGTCCGGCGTGTTGACGAAGAAGTGGGGGCGGAAGAAGTCGCGCGGCGCGGTGGTGGTGAGCTCGACCAGGTAGTCCTGCAGCTCCTGCTTCTGGTTGCGCCAGGTGAAGTAGGTGTAGGACTGCGAGAAGCCGAGCTTCGCCAGCCGGTACATCACCTTGGGCCGTGTGAAGGCCTCGGAGAGGAAGATCGCATCCGGGTGGCGGCCGCGGATGTCGGCGATCAGCCATTCCCAGAAGGGGAAGGGCTTGGTGTGCGGATTGTCCACCCGGAAGCAGCGCACGCCGTGGTCCACCCAGAACTGCACCACGTCGCGCAGCGCGATCCACAGGGACGGCATCGCGCCCGCGGCGTAGAAATCCACGTTGACGATGTCCTCGTATTTCTTCGGCGGATTCTCGGCGTATTTGAGCGAGCCGTCGGGGCGCCAGTCGAACCATCCGGGATGCTGCTTCAGCCAGGGATGGTCGGGGGCGCATTGGATCGCGAAGTCGATCGCGATCTCGAGGCCATGCACCGCCGCTTCCGCCACCAGGCGGCGGAAATCCTCGAGCGTGCCGAGCTCGGGATGCAGCGCGTCATGGCCGCCTTCCGCGGCGCCGATCGCGTAGGGGCTGCCGGGATCGTCCGGCGCCGCCTTCAGGCTGTTGTTGCGGCCCTTGCGGTTGACCCGCCCGATCGGATGGATCGGCGGGAAATAGAGCACGTCGAAGCCCATGGCGCGGATCGCCGGCAGGCGGCGGATCACGTCGTCGAAGGTGCCGTGGCGCCGCGGATCGTCGCTCTGGCTGCGCGGGAAGATCTCGTACCAGCTCGCGAATTGCGCGGCGCTGCGTTCCGCGTCCACCGGCATCGCCGCCGGCGTCTCGACGCGGTGCGACTTCTCGTCGGCCGCCGCCATCATCCGTGCGGTCTCGGGCGCCAGCAGCAGCGACAGCCTTTCCCCTTCCGCCGCGTCGCGCAGCCGTTCGGCGAGCTTGCCGAGCCCGGCGCGCGCGGCGGAGCCGCGCTTGGCCGCCGCGGCGACGAGCTGCAGGCCCTCCTCCAGCTCGAGCGCGATCGGCACCTGCGCGGCGTGCTTCTTCTCCACCTCCTCGCGCCAGCTGCCGAACACGTCCCACCAGGCTTCCACGGCGAAGAGGTGCCGCCCCAGCCGTTCCAGGGGGAAGGATGCCGCCCAGCGATCGTTGATCTGCTTTCGCATCGGCGCGCGCCGCCAATCGCGCTCGTCGGCGGGGCGCCACAGCAGCGCGGCGGCAAGCTGCGCATGCCCATCGGCGAAGATGTCGGCTTCCACCGTCACCGTCTCGCCGATCACCCGCTTCACCGGGAAGCGGCCGGCATCCACCGTCGGCGCCACCGCCTCGATCGCGATGCGCGGCGCCTCCAGCGCCCTCGTCACGCTCTCCGCCGCGGCGGGTGCGAGCACCGGCGGCTGCGGCACCGGCGCGAGCACGCGCACCTCGCCGCGCTCCAGCGTGAGGGGACGGCCCGGAATCAGCTCGGCCTCGCCGGCGCCGAGGGCGCGGAAACTTGCGGTGTCGCCGCCCGCCGCCGGCAGCAACGCTTCCGGCGCGACCGTCACCGCCGCGTCGAGCTCGGGATTGGCAAGGATCAGCACGGCTTTGCGGCCTTCCGCCCGGCTCGCCTCGCGCAGCAGCGCGGCCGCCGGCGCGCCGGGCCCGGCGAGCGGACGCGCCTCCGCGGCGGCGAGCGGCGCGAGCTCGCGCATCATCGCGGTCGCGGCCGTGATCTCCGCGCCGAGATCGAAGCCGGGATTGTCGCGCAGCCAGTGCCAATCGCCCGGACGGTCGCGCACCGGATCGAGCGCGCGGCGCGCGCCGAACTCGAACCCCATCGGCAACAGGAGCGCATCGCCGAACCCGGCGCAGAAGCGCAGCGCGCGCCGCGCGGCGAGCGCCGCCATGCCGGGCTCGTCATGCGCGGCGGCGAGGCGCGGCCCGAACGGCGCCTCGGGAAAGGCAAGCAGCGGCGCTACCTGGCGCAGCGCCGTATGCTCTTCCGCGAGCCAGCCGGCGCGGAAATCCCACCACGCCGCGGAGGAACAGACGAAGGAGAAGCCGGCGCCGCCGAGCGCCGCGACCTGCGGCTGCGGCATGCCCGGCGTCCAGGCGATGAAGCGCGTGTCGCGCAGCGCGCGCACCGAGGCGATCAGCCGGCGCCAGGTCGCCGCCGGAACCTCGCCGGGCGCATCGCAGCGGAAGCCGGCCACGCCGAGCTCCACCCAGCCGCGCAGCCGCGCCTCCCACCAGCGCAGCAGGCCTTCCTCCTCCCAACGCGGGCGCAGGATGCTGCGCTCGGACGGGGCGAAACGCGGGTCGGGTCCATGCGCGGCGCCCGCAGCGGCGAACCATTGCGGATGCTGCGCGGCGAGCACCCCATCGGCCGGCACGCGGCCGATGACGAGATCGAGCAGCAGCGCGAGCCCGCGCTCTTCCGCGGCGCGGCACGCGGCGCCCAGCAGCGCCTCCGCCGCACCGGCGCCGTCCGCCAGCACCGGATGCACGCGGTCATGGTCGCAGGCGAGGAAGACATCGCCGGCGCTGCCCGGCGCGAAGGGCGGCGCCAGGACGATGCCTTCCACCCCGAGCGCCGCGATGCGGTCGAGCTCCGCGCCCCAGCCGGCGGCCGGCCCGAGCAGCAATGGGTGCAAGTGGTAGAAGGAGGTTGCGCGGCGCGGTTCGAAGCGGGCCTGATCCATGCTCGTTCCCCCTTCCGGTGCAGCCGGCGGCAAGCAAGCGGCCGGCATCGCAGCCCCACTTGCAAGGCCGCGCGGCGCTAACGCGGCTGGCAACGCTCGCGTTGCATCACGCGTCGGAAAGCGGGTCGCTGCCGTGCGGCTTACCCGCGGCGCAGGTTCCAGAACAACGCGAAGCCGTTCAGGACGCCGCTCAATTCCCGGCGATAAGCGGTCGGCGCCATCATTTGGCCGAGCGGAACATAAGGCACATCGATGAAGGCCTGACGCTGGATTTCGGCGGCGATGCGCTGCTGGTCGGGCAGCTCGGTCGCGGCAAGCCATTGATCGCGCAGCGCTTCCAGCCGCTCGCTGGTGGGCCAGCCGCGCGAGGCGGCGCGCCCGGTCGCGCGCAGCGAGGCGTGCACCGCGGGCGTCAGCTGATCGAGCCCCGACCAGTAGGTGTGGAACACGCTCCAGCCGCCCTGCTCGACCGGCTCGGTCTTGGCGAGGCGCTGGATGGTGGTGCCCCAGTCCATCGCCTGGACCTCCACCGCGAGGCCGATGCGCTTCAGCATGTCGGCGCCGACCTCGCCGAGTGCCTTCAGCGTGGGGAAATCGGTCGGCAGCAGCACCACCACGCGCTCGCCGGCGTAACCGCTGGCGGCGACCTCGCGGCGCACCTTGTCGAGATCGCGCGGGCTGGTGAGCGCCTCCATCCCGGCGGCGCTCGCCATCGGCGTGCCGGGACAGAAGAAGCCGACCGGCGCGTTCCAGCCGCCGCGCTCGCTGCCTGCGACGGCGGTCATGAAATCCTCCTGCTGCACCGCGCCGAGCACCGCGCGGCGCAGCGCCGCATTGCTGAAGGGCGGATTGAGATGATTGAAGCGCAGCGTGCCCATGTAGCCGGTGCGCTCCTGCACCGCGACGGCGATCCGACCGCCGCGGCGGAGCAGCGGCAGCAGATCGAAGGTCGGGTTCTCCCACCAGTCCATCTCGCCGGACTGCATCGCCGCCGCGGCGGTCGCGGGGTCGGGCAGCACGTGCCACTCCACGCGCTCGACATGCGCGTGCTTGGGACCGGCGGTGAAGGTGGCGGTCCCCTCGCCGCGCGGCACGTAATGCGGGTTGCGCTCGTACACGACGCGCGACCCCGGCACCCGTTCATCGGCCTTGAAGCGGAACGGGCCGGAGCCGATCATCTCCGTCACCTGACGGAACGGATCGGTGTTCGCCAGGCGTTCCGGCATGATGGCGCAGATGTTGGAGCCCGCCTTGCCGAGCGCATCGGGCAGCAGCGGAAAGGGATGCTTGAGGCGGAAGCGGATGCTGCGGTCGTCCGGCGCGGCGAGTTCCTCGGTCGCCGCGAGCAGGCTCTGGCCGAAGCCGTCGCGCGCGCCCCAGCGCCGGATGCTGGCGACGCAGTCCTGCGCGCGCACCGGCTCGCCATCGTGGAAGCGCAGCCCCTCGCGCAGGGTGAGCAGCCATTCGCGGCCGTCGCGCTCGATGCGGTGCCCCTCCAGCATCTGCGGCGACATGCGGTAGTCGTCGTCCATGCCGTAGAGGGTGTCGAACACCATCAGCCCGTGGTTGCGGGTGACATAGGCGGCGGTCCAGATCGGGTCCAGCACGCCGAGATCGGATTGCGGGATGAAGCGGAGCGGGCGGCGCGCCTGGGCGGAACCGAGGCGCGGCGCGGCGAGCAGCGCGCCGCCGAGCAGCGCGCCGCGGCGGGTGACGCCGCTCATTCGGCGGCGGCCCGTGCCCCGGCGAGCAGCCCGTTGCGCTCCGCATGGGCGAGCCCCGCATCGAGGCCGGCGCGCAGGCCGGCGAACATCTCGTCGATCTCTCTCTCGCTGATGATCAGCGGCGGGCAGAGATAGACCGCTTCCGGCGTCGCGCGCAGGATCACGCCTTCCTGCATCGCCGCGTCCTGCACGATCGCGCCGAGCCCGTCCGCCGCGGTGAAGGAGACGCGGTTGGCCTTGTCCTTCACCATCTGCACGGCGCCGAGCAGGCCGACGCCGCGCGCCTCGCCCACCAGCGGATGCTCGAGCATGGCATCGAGCCGCGCCCGGAAATGCGGCGCCACCTTCTGCACCATGCCCACCAGGTCGCGCTCCTCGTAGATCTTCAGCGTCTCGAGCGCGACCGCGGCGGCCACCGGATGGCCGGCGTAGGTCACGCCATGGCCGAAATTGCCGAGCCGCCCGCTATGCGCGGCGATCGCTTCGAAGATCTTCCCGCTGACGATGGTGGCCGAGATCGGCATGTAGGAGGCGGACAGCGCCTTGGCCACCGTCATGATGTCGGGCTGGATGCCGAAGGTGTCGCAGCCGAACATCTGCCCGGTGCGGCCGAAGCCGCAGATCACCTCGTCGGCGATGAACAGGATGTCGTAGCGGCGCAGCACTTCCTGCACCTTCTCGTAATAGCCCTTGGGCGGCACGATGACGCCGCCGCCGCCACTCACCGGCTCGGCGATGAAGGCGCCGATGGTGTCCGGGTTCTCGCGGATGATGAGCTGTTCCAGATTGCCGACGATGCGCTCGCAGAACGCGGCCTCGCTCTCGCCCGGGCGGCCGTAGAGATAGTGGCTCGGGCAATCCGTCCGCAGCACGCCGCCGAGCGGCAGGTCCCAGTCATTGTGGTTGACCGGCTGGCCGGTCATGCTGGCGGCATAGATGGTCACGCCGTGATAGCCGCGGATGCGGGCGATGATCTTCTTCTTGCGCGGCTTGCCGATCGCGTTGTGGTAGAACCAGACGAGCTTCGCCGCCTGGTCGTTCGCCTCGGAGCCCGAATTGGCGAACAACACCTTCTCCAGGCCCCGCGGCACGATCCTCAGCAACGCCTCGGCGAGGTCGATCGCCGGATTGTGCGAGCGATGGTTGAAGATCTGGTAGTAGGGCAGCTGCTCCATCTGCCGCGTCGCCGCCGCGACCAGGCGCTTCTCGGAGAAGCCCAGCGAGGCCGACCACAGCGCAGCCATGCCTTCCAGATACCGCTTGCCGCCGTCGTCGAAGACATAGACGCCCTCGCCCCGCGCCATCACCACGGGTCCGGTCTCGCGATGACGATCGAGATTCGAATAGGGATGGATCAACGACGCGACATCGCGCGCCGCGGCGGAATTCGGCTGCTGGATCATCAGGCGGCTCCTTCAGGGCGGCGACCACAGCCTGCACGGTTTGCGCGGGGCCGCCTAGAGCGGTTTCGCCGGGACTGGAATCGGAAGAAGAAGAAAAAAGGATCGGGGGGCGGAGAGAACTCCGCCCCCCGAACCCCCCGCCTCCTTTTTTTGGCTTCTTGGCGCTGGCGCAGCCCGCACTCTCAGGCGACGCAGCGTTGTCTCGTTGCGAACGGAGCGCTGGACGCGGCGCCGCGGGAATCATGCGTCGGGAGGGGCGGGCGCCGGCACGCCGATCTCTTCGGCGCGCACACAGGCGACGCGCCTTCCGTCGAATTCCCGCAACGCCGGCACGCCCTCCGCACAGCGCGGCGCCGCATGGGCGCAGCGCGTGCGGAAAACGCAGCCGGAGGGCGGATCCGCCGGGCTCGGCGGATCGCCCGGCAACAGGATCCGCCGCGTGCGGCGCGCGCCATCCAGCCGCGGCGTGGCAGAGAGCAGGGCGCGCGTATAGGGATGCGCCGCACGGCGGAAGACCGCCTCGGCCGCGCCCTCCTCCATGACGCGGCCGAGATACATCACCACCACGCGGTCGCAGAGATGGCGCACCACCGGCAGATCATGGCTGATGAAGACCATGGCAAGCCCGAGGCTCGCACGCAGCTCCGCGAGCAGGGTGAGGACCTGCGCCTGGATGGAGACGTCGAGCGCGCTCACCGGCTCGTCGGCGACCAGGAAGTCGGGCCCGGTCGCGAGGGCGCGCGCAATGCCGATGCGCTGCCGCTGGCCGCCGGAGAATTCGTGCGGAAACCGCTCCGCATGCGCGGGGTCGAGCCCCACCTGGCGCAGCAGCGCGGCGACGCGCTGCGTGCGCTCGGACGGCGGCGACAGGCGATGAATGGCGATGCCGTCCGCGATCTGGCTGCCCACGCGCCGCCGCGGATCGAGGCTGCCGAAGGGATCCTGGAACACGATCTGCATGCGCCGGCGGAGCCGCCGCCACTCCGCGCGCCGCATCGTCGCGAAGGACTGCCCGTCGAAGCGGATCGCGCCCGCGCTCGCCGGCGTCAGGCCGAGCAGCAGCCGGCCCAGCGTGCTCTTCCCCGAGCCCGATTCGCCGACCACGCCCACCGCCTCCGCGCGGCCGATGGTGATGGAGACGTCACGCACCGCCTGCACCGGCCGGCCGCGCCCGAACAGCCCGCGCGCGCCGAAGATCTTGCTCAGGCCTTCGGCTTCCAGCAGCGCGCTCATGCGGCGATGCCTGCGGCGGCGCCGAGCTCCGCATGGCGCAGGCAGCGGAGCTGGCGATCGCCGAGCTGCTCGAGCGGCGGCGGCGTCTCGCAGACCGCCGCGGCATGCGGGCAGCGCGGCGCGAAACGGCAGCCGCGTGGATAGGCGTGGGGCTGCGGCACCACGCCCGGAATCCCGGAAGGCGGCGCCTCGCCTTCCGGCACCGCGGCCAGCAGCGCGCGCGTGTAGGGATGGCGCGGCGTTCCGAACACCTCGGCCACCCTGCCCTGCTCCACCACCTGGCCGGCATACATCACCGCGACGCTGTCGGCGATCTCCGCCACCACGCCGAGATTGTGCGTGATGAAGACGAGGCCCATGCCGGTCTCGCGCCGGAGATCGGCGAGCAGCTCGAGGATCTGCGCCTGCACGGTGACATCGAGCGCCGTGGTCGGCTCGTCGGCGATCAGCAGGCGCGGGCGGTTGGCGATCGCCATGGCGATCATCACGCGCTGGCGCATGCCGCCCGAGAGCTGATGCGGATAGCTGCGCGCGCGCCGCGCCGGATCGGCGATGCCGACGCGCCGAAGCAGCGCGACCGCGCGCGCCGCCGCTTCGCGCGGCGAGACGCGCTGATGCGCGCGGATGGCTTCGGCCACCTGATCGCCCACCCGATGCACCGGGTTGAGGCTGCTCATCGGATCCTGGAAGATCATGGCGATGGCACCGCCGCGCAGGCTGCGCCGCGCCTTCTCGTCCAGCCGCAGCAGGTCGCGCCCTTCGAACCAGGCGGCGCCGGCGACCACCCGCGCGGCATCCGGCAGCAGCCCCATGATGGCGGTGGCGGTGAGCGACTTGCCCGAGCCGCTCTCGCCGACGATGGCCAGGGTCTCGCCGGGCGGCACGCTCAGTGAGACCTCCTCGACCGGACGGATGGCGCCGCGCGGCGTGGCGATCTCGATGGTGAGATCGTGGAGCGCAAGCAGCGCTTCGCCATGGGGCGGCGATGGCGCCGGCAGCAGCCCCGGCAGCACGCGATCGACCAGGCGCAACCGGCGCCGCGCCGGCGCGCCTCGCGGATCCACCGCATCGCGCAGCCGGTCGCAGAGCAGGTTCATCGCCAGGATGGTGAAGGTGAGCGCGATGCAGGGCCACAGCAGCATGAGCGGTGCCTGCGCCATGGTGGCGCGCGCGCCACGGATCATCAGCCCCCAGGACGGCGCCGGCGGCACCACGCCGAGGCCGAGGAAGGACAGCCCGCTCTCCAGCACCACGGCGGACGCGACGGCGAGCGAGAGCTGCACCAGCACCGGCCCCGCGATGTTCGGCAGCACCGTGCGGCCGAGAATGCGCGGCGTGGAGGCGCCGAGCGCGCGCACCGCCTCGACATAGTCGTGGTTGCGCGCCGACAGCACCTCGGCATAGGTCACGCGGACGAAGCCCGGCAGGTAGAGCACCGACAGCACCAGGATCAGCGTGGCGGCGCCGGGGCCGAGCAAGGTCACCGCCAGCAGCGCCAGCAGCACCGGCGGGAAGCACAGCACCACATCCATGCTGCGCACGGCGAGGAGCTCGCCGAGGCCGCGGAACCAGCCGCCGAGCAGGCCGAGAATGGTGCCGCAGGCGCAGGCGATCGCGCCCGAGGCGAAGGCGACGGCGAGGCTGGAGCGCGCGCCCCAGACCAGGCGCGAGAGCACGTCGCGGCCGAATTCGTCGCGGCCGAGCGGGTTCCCCGGCATCGGCCCGGCGAGGCGGCGCGCGACATCCTGGGTGACGGGATCGGCCAGCGGCAGCAGCGGCGCGGCGAGCGCCAGCAGCACGATGCCGCCGACCAGCGCCACCGGAAGCGCGAGCCGTCTCATGCGGCGCGGATGCGCGGATCGAGGGCGGCGTAGATCAGGTCCATCGCCAGGTTCAGCAGCACGAAGAGCGCCGAGATGGTGACGACGATGCCGACCACCATCGGATAGTCGCGCGCTTCCACCGCGCGCAGCAGCGGCGTGGAGAGGCCGGGCCAGTTGAAGACGTATTCGACCAGCACGGTGCCGCCGAGCAGCGAGCCCATATGCAGCGCGAGTACGGTGAGCACCGGGATCAGCGCGTTGCGGACCACGTGGCGCAGCAGCACGCGGGCGGGCGACAATCCCTTGGCGCGCGCGGTGCGCACATAGTCGCGCGAGAGGGCATCCAGCACCGCGGTGCGCGTCATGCGGAACACCACCGCCACCAGCCCCTTGCCGATGGCGAGTGCGGGCAGCGAGAGCAGGATGAGATGCCGCCAGGGGTCGTCGGCCAGCGCGACATAGCCGCCGGCCGGCATCCAGCGCAGCAGCTGGGCGAAGACCAGCACGAGCAGCGTGCCGACCACGAAGACCGGCACCGCGAGCAGCAGCGCGGCGGTGGCGGAGGCGATCTGGTCGAAGGCGCCGCCGCGCCGCAGCGCGGCCCAGGTGCCGGCCGGGATGCCGGCCGCCACCGCGATCAGCGCGCCCGCGCCGATCAGCTCCAATGTGCGCGGCAGGCGGAGCAGGATCTCCTGCGCCACCGGGAAGTCATCCACTAGCGAGGTGCCGAGATCGCCGCGCAGCAGCGCACCGAGATAGGCGGCGTATTGCGCGAGCAGCGGGCGGTCGAGGCCGAGGCGCTCGCGCAATTCCGCCACCGCCGCGGGATCGGGCGCGAAGCCGCCGCTCGAGAGCAGCAGCTCCGCCGGATCGCCCGGCACGATGTGGATCACCAGGAAGACGATGCTGGCGACGATCCACACCAGCGCCAGGCTGACCGCGATGCGCCGTGCCGCCCAGGCCATCAGCCGATCGCCGTCTCCTCCAGCGTGATGCCGGAGGCGAAGGTGAGCGCGCCCGGCAGGTTCTTGAAGCCGGTGACCTCGCGCGGCATGGCGTAGCCCTGGCTGCGCCAGGCGAGGCCAACGATCGGCGCTTCCTCCAGCGCGACGCGCTGCGCATCCTGGTAGATGGCGCGCCGGCGATCGAAGGCGAATTCGGCGCGCCCCTCGGCGAGCTTGGCGTCCAGCGCCGGCACGCGCAGGTTGACGCTGCGCACATAGCTCGGCGGCAGCCCGCTGTTCAACAGGTTGTTCATGCCGTCGGGATCGTTGCTGTCGGTCGTGCTGCCCATCACGCCGATGTCGTACTGGCCGCGATTGCCGAGATTGACCCGCGTCGCCCAGTCCGGCAGGCGGAGCTCGGCCTGGATGCCGATGGCGGCGAGGCTTTGCTGCACGATCTCGGCGGTGTCCTTGTGCATGCCGTATTGCGCGGTGGAGAGGATGGAGGTGGCGAAGCCGCCGGGATGCCCGGCCTCCGCGAGCAGGGCGCGGGCGCGGGTGAGATCCATGCGCCAGCCGCGCGAGAGCTCGGCGTCGAAGAACTCCGAGCCGGGCGCGATCGGCAGGCCTTCCAGCGGCGAGCCGCGGCCGAAGAAGGCGGCGCGCACGATGTCCTCGCGCCGGATCGCCAGCGCGATGGCACGGCGCACGCGCGCATCGGCCAGCGGGCCGCGCGCGGCATTGAAGGTGAGATACATGAACGGCCCGTCCACGGCATCGAGCTTCAGGCGCTGATCCGCCTCGATGCCGGCCATGGCCTGCCAGGGCACGTATTCGATCAGGTCCACATCGCCCGCCTGCAAGGCCGCGACGCGCAGATTCTCGTCGGCATAGGCGATGATGCGGATGCCGCGCAGCTTCGGCAGGCCGGGCTTGTAGTAGCGATCGAAGGCGGCGAGCTCGATGGAGGTGCCGCGTTCCTGGCCGCGGATCACGAAGGGCCCGGCGCCGATCGGCTGCGCCTCGGTGGAGCGGCGCGAGACGATCGGCATGTGATAGCTCGCCATCCAGCTCGGCAGGGTCGCGACCGGCTCCTTGGTGACGATGCGCACCGTGCGATCGTCGGGCGTCTCGATGCGCTCGATGCTGCGCGCCTCGCTGCGGAGATAGGCGGTGGAGCGCTCGCCGGCGATCTGCTCGAGCGACCACTTCACATCCGCCGCGGTGACGGGATCGCCGTTCTGGAACAGCGCGTCGCCGCGCAGGCGGAACACCCAGGCGGTGGGCCCCTCGTTGCGCCATTCCTCGGCGAGTTCGCCGCGCAGCTTGCCCTCCTTGTCCCAGGAGAGCAGGCCGCGATGGATCAGCAGCTTCACGGTGGCGGCGGCGGTGCCGGTGTTTGCCCAGGGCTGCAGGCTGGGCGGGAAGGCCGAGAGGCCGAAGCGCAGCACGCCGGGCTGGCGCTGCGCGGCGGCGCCGCGCGACAGGAACGGCAATGCGGCACCGGCCGCGAACAGGGCACGTCGCGAGGTCAGCATGTCATCCCCCAGTCGGCCCGTTCGGGCCGGTTTCAGCCTGCATCGCCGTAGATGCGCCGCGCGTCCTCCGCCGTGATGCGGCCTTCGGCGACATCGCGCGCCACCGCCTGCCTGTCGCGTCCGGCGGGCGCGCCGTAGCCGCCGGCGCCGGAGGTGATGATCTCCACCCATTCGCCGGGCTTCAGCACGCCTTGGCCATATTCGAAGGGCTGCACGCCATTGCTGTAGACGAAGCGCCCCATCGCGCCGGCCATCCCGCCTTGCAGGCCCCATGGCGGGCTCTTCAGCCGCGAGCCATCCACGCGCAGCCGGCATTCCGCTTCTGCGCGGTAGACGCGGCGGATGCCCATGCCGCCGCGCTGGGTGCCGGGGCCGCCGGAGCCGTTGACGAGCTCGTAGCGCATCAGGGTGAGCGGATACTCGATCTCCAGCGCCTCGACCGGCAGGTTGGAAGTGTTGGTGGTGTGCACATGCACGCCATCCAGCCCGTCCTTGGTAGCGCGTGCGCCGAAGCCGCCGCCGATCGTTTCCAGGTACACCCAGGGCTCGCCACTGCCGGGCTGGCGGCCGACGAAGCTCGCGACGAAGCAGGCGCCGTTATGCGCCGCCGTCACGCGCTCCGGCACCGCCTGCGCCAGCGCGCCGTGGATGAGATCGACCACGCGCTGGCAGGTGGAGAGCCGCGCATTCACCGCCGCGGGGTGCGTGCAATTCAGCACGCTGCCTTCGGTGGCGGTGACATCCAGCGGGCGCGCGAGGCCGGCATTCGGCAACAGCGTCGGGTCCACCACCGTCTTCACCGCGTAATACACGGTGGCGAGCAGCGCGGTGTAGGTCATGTTGATGCCGGCGCGCACCTGCGGCGGGCCGTCGAAGGAAAGGCGCATGGCATCGCCCTGCACCGTGATCGCGACGGAAAGCGGCAGCTCGCCGGGGAGTTCCGGACTGTCATGGGTATCGCGGAAGCGGTAGGTGCCGTCGGGGATGGCGGCGATGCCGGCGCGCATCTTGCGCTCGGCATAGTCGAGCAGCGCGTCGCCGGCGGCCAGCACGGTCTCCGCGCCATACTTCGCGCAGAGCGCCTGGAAGCGCTGCACGCCGAGCCGGTTCGCCGCCATCTGCGCGCGGAGATCGGAGAGGCGCTCGCGAGGCACCTGGCAGTTCAGCAGGATGAGCTCCTGCACATCGCGCTGCAGCTCGCCGGCGCGGTAGAGGCGGATCGGCGGGATGCGCAGGCCTTCCTGGTAGATATGCGCGTGCCCGCGATCGGCGAAATCCGAGTGATGGGCGAGGTTGACCGCCCAGGCGACGATGCGGTCCTGCCAGAAGATCGGCTCGGCCAGCACGATGTCCGGCAGATGGGTGCCGCCGCCCTCATAGGCGTCGTTGCCGACGAACACGTCGCCGGGGCGCATCTCGGCGACGGGATGGCGCTTCAGCACATGCTCGATGATGCCGATGAAGCTGCCGAGATGGATCGGGATGTGCTCGGCCTGGCAGAGCGTGCGGCCGGCGGTGTCGAACAGCGCGGTGGAGCAGTCGCGCCGCTCCTTGATGTTGGTGGAGTAGGAAGCGCGCACCAGCGCCTCGCCCATCTCCTCGGTTATGGAGGAAAGGGCGGAGCCGATCACCTCGACGGTGATCGGATCCACGGGCGGGCGGGCGATATCGAGCGCGGCACTCATGCCACCGCCTCCAGGATCAGATTGTCATAGTCGTCGACCCGCGCGGCGCTGCCAGGCAGCACGACGGTGGTGGAATCCATCTGCTCGACAACGGCAGGGCCGGCGATGCGGTTGCCGGGCGCCAGCCGGTCGCGCGCATAGACCGGCACGGTGACGAGGCCGCCGGCTTCCGGCAGCCAGACCTCGCGCTGTCCTTCGCGTGCCGCCGAGGCATCCGCGCCGGCCAATGGCTTGGCGCGGAATTCCGCCTTGCGCACCAGGCCGGTCGCCTCGATGCGGAAGGTGACGAGCTGCACCGGCTCCTCTTCCGCGACGAAGCCATACATGCGCTGATGCGCGCCGGCGAAGCCTTCGGCGAGCGCGGCGATGGTGCCGGCGCTGAACTCGCCGGCGGGCAGCGCGATGGGCAACTCGTAATTCTGGCCGGCGTAGCGCATGTCCACCGTGCGGTTCAGCCGCCGCTCGGCCTCGGGGATGCCCTCCTGCTCGAACCAGCGTTCCGCCTGCGCCTCCAATGCGGCGAAGGCGGCGCGCATCGGCGCCAGCGCGTCCGCGCCGAGCGGGGTCAGGCGCGTGGTCGCGAAATCCGCGCGCAGGTCGGTCAGCAGCAGCCCCATGGCGCAGAGGATGCCGGGGTTGCGCGGCACCAGCACGCGGCGGATCTCGAGCTCCTTGGCGAGCCGCGCCGCGTGCAGTGGTCCGGCGCCGCCGAAGGCGATCAGCGTGTAGTCGCGCGGGTCGTGGCCGCGCTGCACGCTGATGACGCGGATCGCCTTCGCCATGTTCGCGGTGACGACCGAGAGAATGCCCTGCGCCGTCGCCATCGGCTCCATCCCGAGCTGTTGGGCCAGCGCCTCGATCGCGGCGAGCGCGAGGTCGCGCCGGATCGGCATGCGGCCGCCGAGCAGATGCGTCGGATGCAGATTGCCGAGCACGACATTCGCGTCGGTCACGGTGGGTTCCGTGTTGCCGCGGCCATAGCAGACCGGCCCGGGATCGGCGCCGGCGCTGCGCGGCCCCACCTTCAACAGCCCGCCGCTGTCCACATGGGCGATCGAGCCGCCGCCGGCGCCCACCGTGTGGATGTCGAGCATCGGCGCCTTGATCGGATAGCCATGCACGATGTTCTCGCCCGCGAGCCGCGGCTCGCCGCCTTGCAGCAGCGCGACATCGGTGCTGGTGCCGCCCATGTCGAAGGTGATGAGGTCGGCGAAACCGGCGAGTTTCCCGATCGCCTGCGCGCCCACCACGCCGGTGGACGGGCCCGACAGCACCATGCGCACGGGCATGGTCGCCGCGGCATCGAAGCCGATCACCCCGCCATTGGATTGGGTGAGATGCGGCGTCGCGGTGATGCCGAGCGCGGCGAGGCGCTCCGCCAGGCGCCGGATATAGCCCTGCATGACCGGGCCGAGATAGGCATTCACCACCGCAGTGGAGAGGCGCTCGAATTCGCGGAATTCCGGCGCGATCTCGTGGCTGGTGGTGGCGAAGGCCTCGGGGAATTCCTCGGCCAGGATGCGCCGCGCCGCCGCCTCGTGCTCCGGCCGGACGAAGGCGTAGAGGAAGCAGATCGCCACCGCCTTCACGCCCGCGGCCTTCAGCGCGCGCGCCGCCTCGCGCACCGCCTGCTCGTCGAGCGCGGTCTCCACGCGCCCGTCGTGATGGATGCGCTCCGGCACTTCCAGCCGCAGGTCGCGCGCGACCAGCACCGGCGGCTTGTCCACCTGGAGGTCGTAGAGGTCCGGCCGCTTCTGCCGGCCGATCTCCAGCAGGTCGCGGAAGCCGTCGGTGGTGATCAGCCCGGTCCGCACGCCGCGATGCTGGATCAGCGCGTTGGTGGCGACCGTCGTGCCATGGCCGAAATACGCGACCTCGGAGGGCGCCCGGCCGATGCGGCCCATGCCTTCCTCGACGCCCTGGGCGATGGCGCGCGACGGGTCGTCGGGCGTGGAAGAGACCTTCCACACCTCGACGCGGCCGGTCGCGGCCTCGAACAGGCACACATCGGTGAAGGTGCCGCCGGAATCCACGCCCACGCGCCAGCTCATGCCGCCATCCCGCTCGTTCAACGAAAGCGTAGAAGAAAACGCCGCGCGCGTGAACCCACGCCTGCTCAGCCCAAGGCGGAAGCGCGCATGTCGGGAAAGCGCGCGGCGAGATCGGCGTGGATCGCGCGCACCTGGTCGGCGGCGCGCAGATCGGCGTGCTGGCCCTCGGCGACGGCGGCGAAGATCGCGCGCTTCACCCAGTGCCGCCACGGAATGACCGTGCCGCTGAGCGCCTCGGTCAGCGCGCCATAGCGCGCCTCGTTCCACACCTGCTCGAAGGCGCTGCGGCCGGGGCCGTAATCGAAATCCGGCCGCGCCGGGCGCATCGCCGCGCGGAGCGCGCTGGTTGCCGCCACGTCCACCTCGCCGCCGCGCAAGGCCACGCCATAGTCGCGCCGCGCCGCCGCCTCGCTGACCAATCCCGCCGCGACATCGGCCGCGACCGCCGCGGGATCGCGTGCGAAGGGATCGCCCCAGCCACCGGCGCCGGGACCCACGATGCGGATCACGTCGCCCGGCTGACAGCGCACGATGTCCGCGTTGCCGAGATTCTCCGCGTCGCGCGCCCCCGGGCTGCGCAGGAACACCGAGGTTGCGCCCGCAGCACCGCCGGCGAGCCCCCAGCAATTGAAGATGGCGCGGTCGCGGTTGCGCGCGGTGATCAGCGTCTGCGGCGTGTTGACCTGGAACTCCATGGCGAGCGCGCTGCCGCCACGCCAACGCCCCGGCCCGCCGGTATCCGGCACCAGCTCGTATTGCCGGAACAGGATCGGCACTTCGGCTTCGTTGATCTCGACCGGCGTGTTCTTGAGGAAGCTCGCATTGGCGCCGGAGCCCTCGGCGCCGTCCGCGCCTCGGCGCCCGCCGGCGCCGCCGCCGACCGGCCCGACCGAGGCCATCACCGTCCGCCCGCGCTTGTCCAGCGTGCGCACATTCATGATGGTCATGCTGCCCGCGGGCGAGGCCGCCATGCGTTCCGGCACCGCATGCGCGAAGGCGCCGAAGGTCGCGATCTGCGTCGTCAGGCAGGTCAGGCTGCGCATGCCGACCGCCGCCGGCGCCACGGGGTACACCATGCTCCCCTTCGGCAGCACCGCACGCGCCATGCGCAGCACGCCGGCGTTCAGCAGCAGGTTCCTGTCGAGCGTGTAGAGCACATAGCCGAGCCCGACCATCACCAGCACGTGGCGTTCGCGCCCGCCGGTCGGGATGTTGAGCGAGGAAGTCAGCTGCGGATCGCTGCCGGTCCAGTCCAGCACCACCTCGTCGCCGCGCACGCGGAGGGTGAGATGCACGCGGCAGGGCAGGCCGCCCTCGCTGTCCTCGTCGGCGAACTCGCTGTGCACGTAGTCGCCATCGGGGATGGTGCGGATGATCGCGCGCGCCTGCGCCTCGGCGTAGTCGAGCAGGTCGCTCATGCCGCGGCGGAAGGCGGCCAAGCCGAAGCGCGCAACGATCTCCTTCACCTTGCGCTCGCCCACCGCCACCGAGGCGAGCTGCGCGTTGAAATCGCCCCAATTCTGCTCCGGCACCCGCACATTCAGGTTCATGATCCGGATCAGCGCCTCGTCCATCGCGCCGGCGCGGATGATCTTCGTCGGCGGGATGCGGATGCCTTCCTGGTGGATCTCCGTCAGGGTGCGCGAGAGGGTCGCCGGCACCGCGCCGCCCATATCCGTGTTGTGGATATGGCCGGCGACGAAGCAGACCAGCTCGCCCTCGACGAAGACCGGCTTCCAGATGTGGATGTCCGGCGTGTGCGTCGCGACGGCGCCGCTGTAGGGATCGTTGGTGATGCAGACATCGCCGTCTTCGTAGCGGTCGAAGGCGCGGATCACCGGGCCGTAGTCGAGGCCGATATACCAGGTGGCGCCCAAACCCTTGGGCGAGGCGAAGGTCACGCCATCGGGCGTCAGCAGCCCGCAGGAGAAATCCTCGGTCTCCTTGACGAAGGTGGAGTAGGCGGTGCGCATCAGCGTGTAGGCCATCGCCTCCGCCGCCGCCGCGCAGTAGTCGGCGAGGATCTGCAGCTCGAGCCGGCTGGTCTGCATGGCGCTCACCCGATGGCGATGCGGAGATTGCCGAGATCGTCCACGCGCACGGCGCAGCCGGGCGGCACCACGGTGGTGCAATCCTCCTGCGCCACCACGGCGGGCCCCGCGAAGTCGTGGCCGGGGTGGAGATCGGCGCGGCGATAGAGCGGCGCGTCGTGCCAGCCGCCTTCCAGCCAGACGCGCAAACGCCCGGCGGGCGCGACCTCCTCCGTCGCGCGCGGCGGATGCGGCAGGCGCGGCCGCGGCGTCGGCGCGCCGGCGACCAGGCGCAGATTGATGACCTGCACCGCGGCCTGGCGGTCGCAGCGGCCGAACATGCGTTCGTGCTCGGCGTGGAAGGCCTCGGCGATGGCGGCGAGATCGCCGGCCGCGACCCAAGCCGCGTCCAGCTTCGTCTCGATCTCGAAGGACTGGCCGGCGTAGCGCATGTCGGCGGAGAGGCGGATCGCCGCCTCGCCGCGGAAGTCCGGCTCCTTCGCCAGCCAGGCGCGGCCTTCTTCCTCCAGCGCCGCGAAGCTTTCGCGCAGCGGCGCGGCGATGGCGGGCTCGAGCGGCCAGTACACGGTGCGGATGAAGTCGTTCTTCAGCTCGGCGACCAGCCCGCCGAGCGCCGAGAGCACGCCCGGCGTCGGCGGCACCAGCACCTCCTGCATGCCGAGCGCGCGGGCGAGCATCGGCGCCAGCATCGGCCCAGCGCCGCCGAAGGCGATCAGCACGTATTCCCGCGGATCGATGCCGAAGCGCGACACCAGCCCGCTGATGCCGCCATACATGCCGGAGACGCAGATGCGCTGCACTGCTTCCGCGACCTCCTCGACGCTGGTCGCCAAATGCTGCGCCAGGGGCGCCAGCGCGGCGCGCGCGGCATCCGCATCCACCGTCACCGCGCTGTAGCCGAGCTCGCCGGCGCCGAGCAGCCCGCAGGCGGCGAAGCTGTCGGTCACGGTCGGCCGCGTGCCGCCGCGCCCGAAGCACACCGGGCCGGGGCTCGAGCCGGCGCTTTCGGGCCCGACCTTCAGCACGCCCAGTTCGTCGATCCAGGCGATGGAGCCGCCGCCCTCGCCGATCGAGCTCACCGAGACCGAGGGGATGAAGATCTGGAACTCGCCGATGGTCTCGCCGACGCCGTATTGCGCCTGGCCGTCCATCACCAGCGCCACATCGGCGCTGGTGCCGCCGATGTCGAGGCTCATCGCGCGCGGCACGCCGGCGGCCTCGGCGACGAAGGCGGCGCCGATCACGCCGGCGGCGGTGCCGGAGAGGATCATCTGCACGCAGTCGCGCTTGCCCTGCTCGGCCGGCATGACGCCGCCATTGGACTTGGTGATGCGCGGCTCCGGCACCACGCCCTGGCCGTGCAGCGCCTGCTGCAGCGATGTCAGGTACTGCGCGACGCGCGGCTGCACATAGGCGCCGACCACCGCGGTGACCGTGCGCTCGTATTCGCGGATCACCGGCCAGGTTTCCGCCGAGAGGAACACCGGGAGCCCGGGCGCGAGCGCCGCGACGATGTCGCGCACCGCGCGCTCATGCGCGGGGTTGCGATAGCTGTGCAGCAGCGCCACGACGATGCCCTCGGCTCCCGCGGCCCGCGCCGCGGCGACCGCGCGTTCCACGCTGGCGCGATCGAGCGGGGCGAGCTCCGCCCCCGCGGCGTCGATCCGCCCGCGCACCGTGAACACGCGCGCGCGGGGGATCAGCGGCTTCGGCCGGCTGGAGAACAGATCGTACATGTCGGGGATCTTGAGCCGCGCCACTTCCAGCACGTCCCGGAATCCCTCGGTGGCGAACAGCGCGAGGCGCAGCCCCTTGCGCTGGATCACCGTGTTCACGCCAACGGTGGTGCCATGGGTGAAATAGGAGATGTCGCGCGGCGCGATGCCGTAGCGCGCGGCCAATTGCCGCAAGCCCTCGAGCACCTCCTCGCCCGGCTTGTCGGGGCGCGAGAACACCTTGAGCGCCCGGACCTCTCCCGACTCCTCGTCCAGCACGGCGAAGTCGGTGAAGGACCCGCCGATATCGACCCCGACCCGGTATCCCATCAGCGCCGCGCGATCTCCCGGTTCCAGCGTTCAATCCACGCCCCCACCCGCGAGGGGAGCTGCTCGAAGGGCGGCAATTGCACCTCCTCCACCCGCGCCATGCGTGGCGCCAGCCGCGCGTCATAGGTCACGCGCGTATTCGCCACCGGGTATTGCAGGCGAAGCGCGAAGCAGCGCTGCGGGCCTTCGGACAGCACGGTGGAGATGAACTCCCAGGCCAGCTCGGAGCCGTTGCGCACCTTCTGGATCAGCACCGGGTTCAGCGCGCCGCCCGGCCGCGGATTGACATAGCCGAATTGCGGGTTGCCTTCGTCGATGAAGGCCCAGGCGCGCCCGTCCCAGTACATCGCCATGTCGGCGTCGCCGGTGCGGAGCTGGGTCAGCGCCTCGTTCACGTCGTTCCAGAAGATCAGGTTGCCGCTGTCGCGCATGCGGCGGATCGCGGCGAAGGCGGGATCGGCGTTGTCGATGCCGCCGCCGAAGGTGTGGGCGAACATCCAGATCACCGCGGTCGGCGTGAAGACGTAGCCGATGCCGGGGATCGCGGCCTTCCAGTCGCCGCGCACCGTGCCGTCCACGAATTCCTGCCAGGTGCGCGGCGGGTTGCGCACGGTGCGCGTGTTGTAGATCAGGCCCATCGCCCCGTAATTGGTGATGCTGCCATGGCCCTTGCCCGCTTCCAGCAGCGGCGGCGCGACCTCGTTCAGCACCGGCAGCCGCGCCGGATCGAAACGGTCCACCAGGCCGCGGCGGATCGCCTCATAGGCGCCGTCGGGGGTGTTCATGATGACGTCGATCGGCGGCCGGTTCGGGCTGGCGGCGATCTGGTTCAGCCATTGCGGCGGCCCGCCCAGCACCACTTCCACCGTCTTGCCGGTGCGCCGGGTGAACTCCGCCACGTAGCAGTCGCGCAGCGCCTGTTCCCAGATGCCGCCATAGGCGGTGACGACGAGGTCGGCGGCGCGGGCCGGCAGGGCCATCGCGGCGAGCAGGACGGCCCACAGCGCCGCCCGAAGGCGGGAAGGACGTTCTCGCATCGAAGCCTCCGCAACGGCATGTCTTCTCAGGAAGACGCGCGAAGTGTTTATTCATTTGCATGGCTGCGCAACCCGCTTTCGGCGGTTCGTTGCGGAAATTCGGGGGGCTCGCATGTGAGGAGCGATCGCGACGGCGGCGCCGCGGTGCATCGGCGATGCGTGCCGGGTCCGAGATGACCGGCCCGGTCGCGCTGACGCTCGCCGGCATCAGCAAGCGGTTCGGCGCCACGCTGGCGCTGCGGCCGCTGGAGCTCGAGGTGCCGGCGGGCCGCATCCTCGCGCTGCTCGGGCCCTCGGGCTGCGGCAAGACCACCACACTGCGCGTCATCGCCGGCTTCGAGGTGCCGGATAGCGGCGCGGTGCTGCTCGGCGGGCGCGACGTGACCGAGCTGCCGCCGAACCGCCGCGGCCTCGGCATGGTGTTCCAGAATTACAGCCTGTTCCCGCATATGAGCGTCGCCGAGAACGTCGCCTTCGGGTTGCGCATGCGCAGGCTTCCCCGCGCGGAGCGCGACGCGCGGGTGCAGGAGATGCTGGAGGTCGTGCGGCTTCCCGGCTATGGCGATCGCTACGCCCATCAGCTCTCCGGCGGGCAGCAGCAGCGGGTCGCGCTCGCCCGCGCGCTGATCACCCGCCCCGCCGTGCTGCTGCTCGACGAGCCGCTCGGCGCGCTGGACAAGGCGCTGCGCGAGGGCATGCAGTTCGAGCTGCGCGAGCTGCAGCGCCGCTTCGGCATCACCACCATCCTGGTCACCCACGACCAGGAGGAAGCGCTGACCATGAGCGATTCCATCGCGGTGATGTCGGCGGGCGAGGTGGTGCAGACCGGCACGCCACGCGAGGTGTATGAGCGGCCGCGCACGCGCTTCGTCGCCGAGTTCCTCGGCACGGCGAACGTGTTCGCCGCGACGGTCACCGGCGCCGCGCCGGGCGGCTGGGCGGTGCGGCTGGACGGCGCCGATGCCGCCGCCGCGCTCGCCACGCCGGAGCCGCCGCAGCCCGGCCGGCGCATCCTCTTCGCGGTGCGGCCGGAGCGCCTGCGCATCCAGCCCGCCGGCGCGGGCATTCCGGCGACCGTGCGCGACGCCGTGTTCCGCGGCAGCTACCTCGTCCACGAGCTCGCCGTTCCCGGCCTGGCGGCGCCGGTCTTCGTCTATGGCCAGGCGGGGGCGGCGGATGCGCCGCCGGGCGCGGCGGTCGGCCTCGCCTGGCGCGCGGAGGACGCCGTGCCGCTCGCCGATCCGCCATGAGCGCGCGCCGCCCGCATCGCGCCGCGCCGCTGCTCTGGCTGGCGCCGGCGCTCGCCTTCCTGGCACTGTTCTTCGTCGCCCCGCTCGGCGGCAACCTGCTGCGCAGCCTGACCGAGGGCCAGGCGCAGGACGACGCGGCCTTCTACTACGCGAAGCTGCTCACCGACGAATACTACCTCTCCGTCATGTGGGAGACGATCCGGGTCAGCCTGATCACCACGCTGATCTGCCTGGCGGTCGGCTATCCCGTCGCGCTGTTCCTGGTGCGGCATGCGGGGCGCTGGCACGGCGTGCTGCTGTTCCTGCTGGTCGCGCCGCTGCTCACCTCCATCATCATGCGCACCTTCGGCTGGCGCGTGCTGCTCGCGCGGCGTGGGCTGCTCAGCAACACGCTGCTCGATCTCGGGCTGATCGCGCGGCCGCTCGACCTGCTGAACGATCCCGTCTCGGTCTTCGTCGGGCTGGTCCATGTGCTGGTGCCCTTCATGGTGCTCTCGATCGCCGCGGTGCTGCAGGGGATCGACCGGCGGCTCGAGGAATCCGCGCGCGTGCTCGGCGCCTCGCGGCTGCGCGCCTTCCTCTCGGTGACCCTGCCGCTCTCGGTGGAGGGCATGGCGACCGGCGCGATCCTCGTCTTCATGCTGACCAATGGCAGCTTCGTCACCATGCTGCTGCTCGGCGGCGGCAAGGTCGTCACCATGCCGCTGCTGATCTACCAGCAATTCACCATGACGCAGGATCTCGCCTTCGCCTCGGCGATGGGCAATGTGCTGCTGCTCGCGGCGCTGGCCTGCCTGGCGCTCCAGGTCGGCATGCTGCGCCGGCGGGGGATGGCATGAGGCGCCGCCGCCCGGACCCGGTGGCGATCGCGCTCGGCGCCTTCGTGCTGCTCTTCGCGGTCTTCATCCTGGCGCCGATCGTGATCGTGGTGGTGGCGTCCTTCTCGGCGGAGAACTTCATCGCCTTCCCGATCACCCGCACCTCCTTCCGCTGGTATTGGCGCATCGTCGAGTACCGCCCCTTCCTCGACAGCCTGATCACCAGCGTGGAGCTCGCCTTCGCCTCCGCGGCGATCGGCGCGGCGATCGCGGTGCCGGCGGCGCTGGCGCTGGGGCGCGCGCGCGGCCCGGTCGTCACGCCGGTCACCACCTTCCTGCTGGCGCCGATCTCCATCCCCGCGGTGGTGCTGGGCTTCGCGCTGCTCTATTTCCTCTCGGCGCTCGCCTTCGGCGTCTCCTTCCGCTCGCTGCTGGTGGCGCACAGCGTGGTCGCGATCCCCTATGTCTTCCGCACCGTGCTCTCGGTGTACCGCGCGCTGCCGGCCTCGCTCGAGGAATCGGCGGCGATCCTCGGCGCCGGCCGCTGGCAGGTGCTGTGGTTCGTCACCCTGCCGCTGGTGCGGCCCGGGCTGTTCGCCGGCTGCCTGTTCGCGGTGCTGATCTCGCTCGACAACCTGCCGCTCTCCTTCTTCTTCGGCACGGCGCAGACCAACACCCTGCCGGTGGTGGTGCTGTCCTACATGCAGAACCAGTTCGATCCCTCGATCGCAGCGATCAGCACGGTGCAGATGGCGATCGCGGTGGCGGTGCTGCTGGTGACCGAGCGGATGTACGGGCTGAGGCGGCTGAACGCGCTCTGAGCGCTTCAGTCCGCCGGGCAGCGCCAGTGGCCTTCGACCGCGATCGCCTCGCTCTCCGGCATGCGGCCGTGCGGGATCTGCGGCACCAGGCCGCGCACGCGGAAGCTGCCGCTCAGCCCGTCGCGCGCGATGGTGACGCTGGCTTCGGAGGCGGGGTCGTCCGCCGATACCTGGCGCTCCCACAGCCGATCGCCGGCGGAAACCGTGATCCGGAAGGAGCGCCGCAGCCGCAAGGGTCCGCCGGGGGAGGACGGTTCCGGCATGAACCATGCCGCCAGCACGAAATGCGCTTGCGGGCCATAGGGCTTCCAGGCCTCGTTCGGCACCGGCGCGCCCGGCGCCGGCGGCGGGAAGTCCGGACCGAAGAGGACTTGCAGCGCAATGGGCTGCCCCGCCGCGGCGCCGGCCGGCGGCGCCGCGCCGGTCGCGATGGCGAGCAGTTCCGGCGGCGGCAGGAAACAGGCATGCGTGTCGTCCCGCGGATGCGAGAAGACGAGGCGCGCCTCGCGGACCACGCCGCTGACCCGCGCGGTCACGACCAGGTTGCCGTCGCGCGCCGGCCCTTCGGCGCAGCCCGACACCGCCATGGCCCCGGCCAGGAGAACTGCCCTCCATCCCGCAATTCGCGCGTTCGAGGCCATTGCCGTCGCCACCCCCTTCTTGGCTGCCCTCCTCTACCGGAACGATGCCGTGGCGCGAAGCTGCGGCCGCGCGTCGCGGCGCGCCGACGCAACCCTGAGCGATGCCGCGCGTCCACCCCAAGGCACTGGAGGGAGAAGATCCATGCGCCCGCATTGGAGCCTCGCCGCCGCCCTGCTGCTGGCGGCCGCGGGCACCGCCGAGACCCCGGCCGAGCAGGCGCAGCGCCGGCTCGAACAGGAACTCGCCCGGCCGCCCGCCGGGTCGCGCACCGAGGCGCCAGCCACCGCCCGGGTCGAGCAGCTCCAGGAAGATCGCAGCGCCGCACTGCCGCGCGACACCAGCCGCCCGGCGCGGGAGGAACGCCCGCCCACCGGCGAACGGCCGATGGGCGTCGAGCAGAACGTCCAGCGCTGAGGCGGCGCCGCACCGGCCGGCGTGCGGCGCTCGCGAGCGGGCGTACCCGGCGACAAGAAAGAGTGGGGGCGGAGAGAACTGCGCCCCCACACCCCCACCTCTTTTTTTGACTCTTGGCGCTGGGTGGCTCCCGCACTCTCAGGCGCCGCAGCGTTGTCGGGCTCAGAACGGAGCTATCCGCGTTTCCCCGTAGCCAAAAAAAGGAGGTGGGGGGTCTGGGGGGCGGAGTTCATCTCCGCCCCCCAGCCTACTTCGGCGGCCCCGCCCGCGCACGCGCCGCTTGATCGGGCTCTTCCGGAGGGATTATGTTGCACCGCACAAACCGGCAGCCGGACGCGGCGGCCGGGGAAGGAAACGCAATGCCCTGGCAGCCCGAGCGTGCCGCCCCTGCCCTGCCCTACAGCCCGCCGAGCCTGCGGGACGGCCTGCTGCGCGGCGTCGCCGGGCGCTGCCCGGTCTGCGGCAACGGCCCGCTGTTTCAAGGCTATCTCAAGCTGGTGCCGGAATGCTCCGCCTGCCATGCCCCGCTCGGGCGGCTGCGGGCCGATGACGCGCCGCCCTACTTCACCATCCTGATCGCCGGGCATGTGCTCGTGCCGCTCGTGCTGATCGTGGAGAAGGCGTGGCAGCCGCCGATGTGGCTGCACATGGCGCTGTGGCTGCCGCTCTTCGCCATCGTCTGCACCCTGCTGCTGCGGCCGGTGAAGGGCGCGGTGATCGGCTGGATGACCCGGCTCGGCCTCACCGGCGCCGAGACCGGGGCGATGCCCGGGACACCGGGGCTGGCCCCCGATGCCTGAGCAGCGGCTGGCCCGCATCCACCTGCCCGATGCGGCGCCGCTGCCGAGCGCCTATGCCGAGGCCGACCGCCGCCAGGCGGTGAAGGACCTGCTGGCCGGCAACCGCTTCGATCCGAAGGGCCTGCCGCAGGGGCCCTATGCGCTGCAGCTCGTCCTGCGCGACGGGCGGCTGATCCTCGACATCCGCGACAACGCGGACCAGCCGCTGCGGGCGATCGCGCTGGCGCTGGGGCCGTTCCGGCGGATCATCAAGGACTACCACATGATCATCGAGGCGCATGAGCGCGCGGTCAGCGAGAGCGGGCCGGAAGCGCGGGTGCAGGCGATCGACATGGGCCGCCGCGGGCTGCACAACGAAGGCGCCACGCTGCTGGCCGAGCGGCTGGCCGGAAAGATCGAGCTGGATTTCGAGACGGCGCGGCGGCTGTTCACGCTGGTCTGCGCGATGCATCAGCGGATCTGAGGCGCAGATCCTGGACTTCGGCGCGCCCCGCGCAGCGGGCCATTGACCATCGCCGGCGCCTCCGGGTGATCTCTGCGGCAGGTCCGGCAAGCAGGATCGACGATGCGTCACGGACACGGAAGCCGGAGGCACGCGATCGGCGTCGTGGCGGCGCTGCCATGCGGCAGCCTCGCCCTCGCAGCGGCGGCGCCGTTCGCCTCGGCGGAGGCGCTGCGTGAGGCGAATGCGCGCTACTACGCCGCGTTCTCGTCGCGCGACGCCGCGGCCCTTGCCGCGGTCTGGGCACAGGACGCCGAGGCCTCGGCGATCCACCCGGCGAATCTGCCCCCCTTCATCGGATGGGACGCGGTCCGCGACAGCTACCGGCAATCGGCAGCGAGCTGGGCCGAGTTCACGATCGCCATGGAAGTGTCGCAGCTCGCGGTCCAGGGCGAGGTGGGCTGGGTGGTCGGGGTGGAAACCATCCGCGGCCGCCGCCCGGACGGGCGCGCCGAAGGCTTCACGGCGCTCGCGACCAACGTCTTCGCGCAGCGCGACGGAACGTGGAAGCTGCGCCACCATCACGGCTCGCGCCTGCCACAACGGCTCGGCACTTGAAGGCTGGGGGGCGGAGTTCACGTCGCGGCAGTGCCGCGACCCCCCCAGACCCCCCACCTCCTTTTTTTGACTTATGGGAAACGTGGCGTGCGCCGTTCTGAGCCCGACAACGCTGCGGCGCCTGAGAGTGCGGGAGGAGCCAGAACCAAGTAGCCAAAAAAAGGAGGTGGGGGTTCGGGGGCGGAGTTCTCTCCGCCCCCGATCTTTTACCCGGCGCCACAGGCGGCGAGGATCGCGTTCGCCAAGGCCTCGACCGGCGCTGCCGAATCCAGTCGCAGCACCGGGCAGCGTTGCTGCGCGAGCCAGTGTTCATGCGCGGCCAGGCTGCGGCGTTCGGGCCCGGACGTGTCGTAGGATTCCGCCCAGGCGAGGAATTCGCGGCTGCTTTCCGCCATGTCGCCGCCTGACTCGATCCGCGCGCCGTAGCGGGCGCGTTCGCGCCGACGCAGGCGCTCCATGCGCAAGGCGGGATCGAGCCGCAGGAACACGATCAGCTCGTAAAGCGGCTCCACGGGCTGCCCCCAATTCAGCGCAGAGCCGGAAAACACCCAGTCGGCGCCGGCGAGGCGCGGGAGCAACAACGCCAGCCGCTCCTCGCGCGGGCGCGGCGTGGTGAAGGGCGGCTCGGTCGGCAGCCAGAAATAGGCGTCGGAATCCTCGTGCGGACAGCCGAGCCGGGCCGCGAGGGCGGCGCCGAGGGTGGTGGTGCCGGAACCTGAGGCGCCGAGGATATGGATGCGCGGCATTCAGGCCGCCTCGAGCCGCTCGGTGAGCTCCAGCCACTCCTCCTCCAGCGCGGCGAGCTCCTTCGCGATCGCGGCGCGGCGAGTATTGGCCCAGGCGATGTCCTCGGGCTTGAAGCGGGCATAGGTGGCGGCGTCGCCGAGCTTGCGGTCGATCAGCGCGGCCTCGCGCTGGAGCTTGTCGAGCGCGGCCTCCACCTCGCGCAGCCGGGCGCGGAGCGGCGCGGTGGCGGCGCGGGTCTCGGCGCGTTCGCGGCGTTCCTCGGCGCGTGGCGGGGCGGCGGTGTCGCGCGGCGCAGCGGCGCGGGCGCGCTCGGCGAGCCAGGCGCGGTAGTCGTCGAGGTCGCCGTCGAAGGGGCGCACCGTGCCTTCGGCGACCAGCCAGAGGCTGTCGGCGATCAGCTCCACGAGGTGCGGATCGTGGGTGATGAGCAGCACCGCGCCCTCGTAATCCGCGAGCGCCTTCACCAGCGCCTCGCGCGCATCGATGTCGAGGTGATTGGTGGGCTCGTCGAGGATCAGCAGCTGCGGCGCCTCGCGGGTGCAGAGGGCGAGCAGCAGCCGCGCCTTCTCGCCGCCGGAGAGCGAGGCGACCGGCGTCTCGGCGCGGTCGGCGTCGAGGCCGAAGCGCGCGATCTGGGCGCGGCAGGCGGTCTCGGTCGCCTTGGGCAGCGCGGCCTGGATATGGCCGAGCGGGGTGCCCGCGGGATCGAGCTCCTCCGCCTGGTGCTGCGCGAAGTAGCCGACGCGCAGGCGCGCGGCGCGGTGCGTGTCGCCCGCTTGCAGCGCGAGGCGCCCGGCGAGCAGCTTCGCCAGGGTGGACTTGCCGTTGCCGTTGGCGCCGAGCAGCGCGATGCGGTCCTCCTGGTCGATGCGCAGGTCGAGCCCGCGCAGCACCGGCGGGCCGCCATAGCCGACCGCGGCGCGCGACAGGGAGAGGATCGGCGGCGCCAGCGCGTCGGGTTGGGGGAAGGCGAAGTGGACGGGGCGGTCCTCGACCACCGCCTCGATCGGCGGCAGGCGTTCGAGGGCCTTGAGGCGGGACTGCGCCTGGCGCGCCTTGGTCGCCTTGGCGCGGAAGCGGTCGACGAAGGCCTGGATGCGGGCGCGCTCGGCGGCGATGCGGGTGTTCTGCGCCTGTTGCTGGGCGGCGCGCTCGGCGCGGATGCGCACGAAATCGGCGAAGCTGCCGGGGTAGAGCGCGATGCGCTGCTGGTCGAGATGGGCGATGGAATCGACGCAGCGGTCGAGCAGCCCGCGGTCGTGCGAGACGATGATGGCGGCGCCGGCGAAGCGGGCGAGCCAGGATTCCAGCCACAGCGCCGCTTCGAGATCGAGGTGGTTGGTCGGCTCGTCGAGCAGCAGCAGCTCGGGCTCGAGGAAGAGGGCGCGGGCGAGGGCGACGCGCATGCGCCAGCCGCCGGAGAATTCCGCCACCGGCCGCGCCTGCACCTCGGCGTCGAAGCCGAGGCCGGAGAGGATCGCCGCGGCGCGGGCGGGGGCGGAGTCCGCGCGGATGGCGATCAGGCGCTCGTGGATCTCGGCCAGGCGCGCGGGGTCGGCACGGTCGTGCTCGGCGAGCAGCGCGCCGCGCTCGGTGTCGGCGGCGAGCACGGTGTCGAGCAGGCTGGCGCCGTCGCCGGGGGCTTCCTGGGCGACATGGCCGAGGCGGGCGCGGGCGGCGAGGCGGATCTCGCCGCCATCGGGGGCCAGCTCGCCGGTGATGGCGCGGAGCAGGGTGGACTTGCCGGCGCCGTTGCGCCCGACCAGGCCGATCTTGCGGCCGTCATCGACCTGCAGCGACGCGCCCTGCAGCAGGGTGCGGCCGGCGATCCGGATGGTGAGGTCGCGGATGGCGAGGACGGTCATGGGACCGGCCTCATAGGGGGTCGCGGGCCGCGGGCGAAGGGGGATTGCGCGGGCGGGGCCCCTCCCCTATCGGCCCGCCCATCCCCTCTTCCCAAGGATCCCCCATGGCCATCGAGCGCACCTTCAGCATCATCAAGCCGGATGCCACCCGCCGCGACCTGACCGGCAAGATCAACGCGGTGTTCGAGGCGAACGGCCTCCGCATCGTCGCGCAGAAGCGCATCCGGATGACGCAGGAGCAGGCCGAGACCTTCTACGGCGTGCATCGCGAGCGGCCGTTCTTCGCCAGCCTGGTGGCGTTCATGACCTCCGGCCCGGTGGTGGTGCAGGTGCTCGAGGGCGAGAACGCGGTGGCGCAGAACCGCGAGGTGATGGGCGCGACCAACCCGGCGAACGCGGCCGAAGGCACCATCCGCAAGCTGTTCGCGGAAAGCATCGAGGCCAACAGCGTGCATGGCTCCGACAGCGCGGAGAACGCGGCCGCCGAGATCGCCTATTTCTTCGCCGGCTGCGAGCTGGTCGGGTGATGGCGCGGGCGCGCCGGGCGGCAGCGCCCGGCGCGCCGGCCGGTGTTCAGACCAGGAAGACCGCCATCAGGATGAGGATGAGCACGGTGCCGCCGATGCACCAGACGAGGAAGTGGGTGAAGCCCTCCCATCCGGCCTGGCGGTTGGCCAGGATGTCCTGGGTCTTCACTTCGGCGAATTCGTAATGCGGCTGCTCGGCCACGGTCATCCCCCAGGGTGATCCTGCTCTCGGGGTGACCGTGTAGAAAGCCCGGGCGCGGCCGGCAAGGGGTTGAGGAGGGCGGCATCCGGCGCGGGCGCACCGCCGCCGCCGGACAGGAAGGACGCGAGGGCGGCGGGGTAGAGGCGGTGCTCCTGGGCGAGCACGCGGGCGGCGAGGCTGTCGGCGTCGTCCCCCGGCAGCACCGGCACGGCGGCCTGGCCCAGGATGGGCCCGTCATCCATCGCCGCGGTGACGAGGTGGACGGTGGCGCCGTGCAGCTTGGCGCCGGCGGCGAGGGCGCGGGCGTGGGTGTCGAGGCCGGGGAAGGCGGGCAGCAGGCTCGGGTGGATGTTGAGCATGCGGCCGGCCCAGAGGGCGACGAAGCCGGCGGTGAGCAGGCGCATGTAGCCGGCGAGGCAGACGAGCTCGACCCGGTGGGCCAGCAGCGCCTCCTGGAGGGCGGCCTCGTGGGCGGCGCGGTCGCGGCCGAAGCGGCGGCTTTCGACGATGGCGGTGGGCACGCCGCGGGCGGCGGCATCGGCGAGGCCCGCGGCATCGGCGCGGTTGGAGAGGACCAGCACGATCTCGGCGGGGAAGGCGGGATCGGCGGCGGCCGCCACCAGCGAGCGCATGTTGGAGCCGCGCCCGGAGATCAGCACGGCGGTGCGGCGCCGGGTCATCGTGCCATCGCGCGGCCGGCTGGACGCAAACGGAACCCGAAGCCGCTCGCCACGCCAAACCCTGTTCCCTGGTTCGGCTGAAAGGGCCGTTCCTTCGTCCCGGCCGCGCAGCGGTGCGACGCTCGACGCAAACGGGACCGCGAACCACGCATCACGCCAAACCCTGTTCCTTTGTTCGGCTGAAAGGACCGTTCCTTCGTCCCGGCCGCGCAGCGGTGCGACGCTCGACGCAAACGGGACCGCATCACGCCGGCCAGGACGAGGGCAGGTTCGCGACGCGCAGCGCCGGCGCGCCCGACCCGGACTCGAGAGCACCGATGCGGAACACCGTCTCGCCCGAAGCGGCGAGCTGCGCGGTCGCCTCCTCGGCGTGCACGGGCGCGACCACGAGCACCATGCCGATGCCGCAGTTGAACACCCGCAGCATCTCCTCCGCCGCGACATTCCCGGCGCGCGCGAGCCAGGCGAAGACCGGCGGCACCGGCCAGGCGCCCGCCTCCAGCACCGCGGTCACGCCGTCGGGCAGCACGCGCGGCAGGTTGCCGGGCAGGCCGCCGCCGGTGATGTGCGCCGCCGCCTTCAGCAGCCCGGCGCGGTGCAGCGCGAGCAGCGGCCTCACATAGATGCGGGTCGGCGCGAGCAGCGCCTGTCCCAGGCTTTGCCCGGGCGCGAAGGGCGCGGGGCTGGCCAGGCCGGCATTCCCCGCCGCCAGGATCCGGCGCACCAGCGAGAAGCCGTTCGAGTGCACGCCGCTGCTCGCCAGCCCGAGCAGCACGTCGCCCGGCGCGACGCCGTCGCGCGGCAGCAGCGCGCCGCGCTCGGCCGCGCCCACCGCGAAGCCGGCGAGGTCGTAGTCCCCCGCCGCGTACATGCCCGGCATCTCGGCGGTCTCGCCGCCGACCAGCGCGCAGCCGGCCTGGCGGCAGCCCTCGGCGATGCCGGCGATCACCGCGCGCGCCTCTGCCACCGCGAGCTTCCCGGTGGCGAAGTAGTCGAGGAAGAACAGCGGCTCCGCGCCTTGCACCACCAGGTCGTTCACGCACATGGCGACGAGGTCGATGCCCACCGTGTCGTGCAGCCCGGCCTCGATCGCCACCCGCAGCTTGGTGCCCACGCCGTCGGTGGAGGACACCAGCACGGGATCCGTGAAGCCCGCCGCGCGGGGATCGAACAGCGCGCCGAAGCCGCCCAGCCCGCCCATCACGCCGGAGCGGGCGGTGGACTTCGCGAGCGGCTTGATGGCCTCGACCAGGGCATCGCCGGCGTCGATGTCCACGCCGGCGGCGCGGTAGGTGAGGCTCGTGGGGGAACTGGTCAGGGCGGCCTCCGATCGGCTATGGGCTGGCCTGGAACGCCGGGCGCTGGGCTCCGGCGGCCGAACAAGCCGGCGCGATGGCCCGGCGGGGAAGGAAGGCGATGCGGGCCGGCTCCCACATCCCGAGGGCGGGCGCAAGACACCACGCGGCGCTGCTGTTCGCAACCGCCGGGCTGATGCTGTCGCCGAGCGCCGGCCTGCGCGCGCAGCAGGCCGAGGCGCCGGCCGAATCGGCGGCCCCGGCGGCGGCGCCGGCGCCGGCGCCGTCCTTCAGCCAGCGCGGGGTTCCGGCGGAAGCGACGGCCGAGAACGGCGTGGTGGCGCGGGAACAGGCGCTCGCCGCCGGCCGCCGCTCCGCGTGGGAGAGGCTCGCCGCGGGCTTCGGCATCCGTGGCAACCCGAGCGATGCCCAGCTCGAGCGGATGATCGATTCGATCGTCATCGAGCAGGAGCGCACCTCGCCCACCCGCTACAGCGGCCGCATCACGGTGAACTTCAATCCCGGCCGCGTGCGGGCGAGCTATGGCAGCGGCATCGGCGCCAGCCCCGGCGGCGGCTCCGGCGGGGGCGGCGGCGCGCCGGCCGAAGGCGAGGCGCGCATCGCGTCGCCCGGCCCGGTCAGCTCGAGCGTGGAGGCGGTGGCCCGCTACGGCTCGCTCCAGGAATGGCTGGAGCTGCGCCGGCGGCTCGCCGGCAGCGGCGCAAGGCTCGACGTGCTGGCGATCTCCACCGACCGCGCCCGGCTGCGGCTCGGGCTGCGCCAGCCGCCGGAAGTCGCCAGCCAGGACATGCAGCGCAACGGCATCGCCCTGGGGCCGGGGGTCCCCGGCGAAGCATGGCGCGTCGGCCTTGCTGGCGGGAATTGACCACACGCCCACGGCGCCACCGAGCGGCCCGCAGGAAGCCGGGCTGTTCACCCTGCCCAACGCCATCACCCTGGCGCGGCTGTGCTGCGTGCCGGCCTCGGTGTGGCTGATCCTGCAGCACAAGCTCGATATCGCCTTCCTGATCTTCGTCGCGGCCGGCATCTCGGACGGGGTGGATGGCTGGCTCGCCCGGGTGCGCAACGCGCGCAGCCGGCTCGGAGCCATCATGGACCCGATCGCCGACAAGACGCTCCTGGTGACCACCTATGTCGCGCTCGCCGCGGTCGGCGTGCTGCCGGACTGGCTCGCCATCCTGGTGGTGTTCCGCGACCTCCTGATCGTCGGCGGCGTGCTGGTGCTGTGGGTGCTCGGCCTGCCGCCGCGCATCCGGCCGCTGATGATCTCCAAGGCCAACACCGTGGCGCAGATCGCGCTGGCGGCGATCGCGCTGCTGCTCGCCGGCTTCGCGCTGCACGCGCCGGTCCTGCTGGAGACCGGGATCTGGCTGGTGACCGCGACCACGCTGGCCTCCGGCATCGCCTATGTGGTGAGCGCGGCGCGGCTCACCGGCGGCGGCGCGTGAGCCTCACCACCGGACGGCCGCCGCCGGCCGAGCGGGAGCCGCCGCCGCCGGGCCGCGGGCGCTTCCCGCCGCCGGTGGCGCCGCGCAGCGCCACGCGGGCGCAGCGCACCGCCCTGGTGCTCGGCTTCCTCGCCGCGCTGCTGTTCTCGCTCTGGCTGTTCCAGGGCATCCTGACGCCCTTCGTGCTGGCGGCGGTGATCGCCTATTTCCTCGACCCGCCGGCGACGCGGCTGGCGCGGGTCGGCGCGCCGCGCGGGGCGGCGGCGCTGACGCTCGTCTTCCTGCTGGCGGCCTTCGTGCTGATCTGCGCGCTGCTGCTCTACCCGCTGATCATCGCCCAGATCGGCGTGCTGGTGCAGCGGCTGCCGGCCTACATCGCCTCCATCGCGACCCTGCTGCGCGACGCGCTGGAGCGGCTGGAAGAGCGGCTGGGGCCGGAGATGCTGGACCGGCGGCTGCGCGACCTCGCGATCAACCAGGCGAGCGCGTTCCTCTCCTACTTCGCGAGCGGCGCGACGCGCCTCATCGGGGGCGGCTTCGCGCTGTTCAACGTGTTCACCTTCCTGGTCGTGGTGCCGGTGGTCGCCTTCTACCTGCTGCGCGACTGGCCGGCGATCCTGACGCGCATCGAATCCTGGCTGCCCCGGCGCAACGCCGCGGTGCTGCGGCAATTGGCGCGCGACACCGACCGCGTGCTGTCGGCCTGGCTGCGCGGGCAGCTGCTGTGCTGCGCCCTGCTCGCGATCTACTACGCGATCGCGCTGCAGCTGGCGGGGCTGGAGCTCGGGCTGTTCGTCGGCGTGATGGCGGGGATCCTGACCTTCATCCCCTATGTCGGGTCGATGACCGGGCTGCTGGTCGCACTGCTGCTCGCGGTGGGGCAGTTCGGCACCTGGAACGGCGTGCTGTGGGTACTCGGGGTGTTCCTGATCGGCCAATTCGTCGAGGGATACATCATCTACCCGCGGCTGCTCGGGGACCGGGTGGAACTGCACGCGGTGTGGGTGATCTTCGCACTGTTCGCCGGCGGGGTGGCCTTCGGCTTCCTCGGCGTGCTGCTCGCCGTGCCGATGGCGGCGGCGATCGGGGTGGTGGCGCGCTACTGGCTGCGCCGCTACCTGGAAAGCCCGCTGTACCTCGATCCGCCGCGGACGGGGTCATGAAGGCCCGGCCGCGACCGAGAGGGGCTCTGCCCCTCTCGGGCTCTCCCCGCTGGGGGGGCAGCGGCCCCCCCAGACCCCGCGAGGAGAGGTCCGGGACAGGGGGAGGGGCGGAACCGGCGCGCCGTCTCCACCCGTGCACCATGCCCCTCCCCCTGTCCCGGACCTTTTCTTCCCAGCCGGGGTCCGGGGGGCGGCTCGCCCCCCGGCGGGGAGGTCCAGGAGGGGCAGCGCCCCTCCTGGCCGCGGCCGGGCCTCCATGACCCGCCAGCTGGCGCTCGCGCTGCCGGTGGCGGTCTCCGCGGCGCGGGCGGATGTGATCGAGGACGCCTCCAACGCCGAGGCCTTGGCCTGGCTGGACCGGCCGGGCGAGTGGCCGCTGCGGCGGCTGGCTTTGTGGGGCGCTGCGGGGTCCGGGAAGACGCATCTGGCGCGGGCGGCGGCGCGCGAGCGCGACTGGCGCTGGATGGAGGGGCCGGCCCTGCGCGGCCTGCCGGAGCCGGCGGTGGGGACCGTGGTGGACGATGCGGATTGCCTGGCCGAGGAGCGGGCGCTGCTCCACCTCATCAATCTCTGCGCCGAGCGCGGCGAGTTCCTGCTGCTGACCGGGCGGGCGCCGCCGGCGCGCTGGGCCGTGGCGCTGCCCGATCTCGCCTCCCGGCTGCGCGCGACCCAGGCGACCGGCCTCGCCGGGCCCGGGGACGATCTGCTGCGCGCCTTGCTCGCCAAGCATTTCGCCGACCGCCAGCTGCTGGTGCCGGCCGATCTCCCGGCCTGGCTGCTCGCCCGGCTGCCGCGCGAGGCGGCCGCCGTCGCCGAGGTCGCGGCGCGGCTGGACCGTGCCGCCCTGGCGCTCGGGCGGCGGGTGACCCGCGGCCTGGCGCGGGAGGTGCTTGCGGAGATGGAAGCAGAGATGGGAGAGGACTGGCCCGGCATGGCGGAGCGGGAGCGTGACGGTTCCGAGACAGAGCGGCTTGCGCCCTCCACCGCGCAGCGCGGCTTGCTGTAGTCTCCCGCCATGAGCGCCGTGACCCAGATCCAGGCCCGCGAGGCCGAAGCCCCCGCCGTGGCGCTGAACGCGCCGGACCGCTTTATCAACCGCGAGCTCTCCTGGCTCGACTTCAACCACCGCGTCCTCGAAGAGGCCGGCAACCGGCATCACCCCCTGCTCGAGCGGCTGCGCTTCGTCGCCATTTCGGCCTCGAATCTCGACGAGTTCTATTCCGTGCGCGTCGCCGGCCTGATCGGGCAGGAGCGCGCCGGCGTCGCCAAGGCGTCGCCCGACGGGCGCACGCCGAGCCAGCAGCTCGCCGAGATCCATGCCCGCGCGCAGATCCTGATGGAGGGCCAGCAGGATGCCTGGCGCACGCTGCGGGTCATGCTGCGCAATGCCGGCGTCGTGGTGTGCGAGCCGCACGAGCTGACCAAGGCCGATTGCGCCTGGCTCGAGGGCTGGTTCATGGAGCGGGTGTTCCCGGTGCTGACGCCGCTCGCGGTGGACCCGGCGCATCCCTTCCCCTTCATCACCAACCTCTCGCTCTGCCTGATGCTGAAGCTGGTGCGCGAGGAGGATGGCGGCACGATGCGCGCGCTGCTGCCGCTGCCCTCGCAGGTCGAGCGCTTCACGCGGCTGCCCTCTGAAGGGCCCGGCGCGCCGATCCGCTTCGTGCTGCTCGAGGACCTCATCCTGCTCTTCATCAGCCGGCTGTTCCCCGGCTTCATCCCCGCGGAGCAGGGACTGTTCCGGCTGATCCGCGACACCGACGTGGAGTTCGAGGAAGAGGCGGAGGACCTGGTGCGCTCCTATGAGAGCGCGCTCAAGCGCCGCCGCCGCGGCAAGGCGATCCGGCTCTCGGTGACCAAGGCGACGCCGCCCGACATGCTCGACTACGTCGCCGAGGAGCTCGACGCGCCGCGCGCCGAGGTCTTCGTGGTGGACGGGTTCCTGGGGCTTTCGGACCTGCGGCAGCTGATCGTGGAGGACCGGCCGGACCTGCTGTTCACGCCCTACACGCCGCGCTTCCCGGAACGCATCCTCGATTACGGCGGCGATTGCTTCGCGGCGATCCGCGCCAAGGACATCGTGGTGCACCACCCCTACGAATCCTTCGACGTGGTGGTGCAGTTCCTGCGCCAGGCGGCGCGCGACCCGAGCGTCGTCGCGATCAAGCAGACGCTCTACCGCACCACGCGCGACAGCCCGATCACCAAGGCGCTGATCGAGGCCGCCGAGGCCGGCAAGAGCGTGACCGGCGTGATCGAGATCAAGGCGCGCTTCGACGAGGAGCGCAACATCGCGCTGGCGCGCGAGCTGGAAGCCGCCGGCGTGCAGGTGGTGTTCGGCTTCGTCGAGCTGAAGACCCACGCCAAGGTCAGCCTGGTGGTCCGCCGCGAAGGCCACGGCCTCAAGAGCTACGCGCATTTCGGCACCGGCAACTACCATCCGGTGACCGCGCGAATCTACACGGACCTGTCCTTCTTCACCGCCGACCCGGTGCTGACGCGCGATGCCCAGAAGCTGTTCAACTACATGACCGGCTATGCGCGGCCGGAGAAGATGGACCTGCTGGCCTTCGCGCCGCTGACGCTGCGCCGGACCCTGCTCGCGGCGATCGAGCAGGAGATCGCCTTCGCGCGCGAAGGGCGCCCGGCGGCGATCTGGCTCAAGATGAACTCGATGGTGGACGAGACGCTGATCGACGCGCTCTACCGCGCCTCCCAGGCGGGGGTGAAGGTGGATTGCGTGGTGCGCGGCATCTGCTGCCTCCGGCCCGGCGTGCCCGGCGTGTCCGAGAACATCCGCGTGAAGTCGATCGTCGGGCGGTTCCTGGAGCACAGCCGCATCTACGCCTTCGGCAACGGGCACCGGCTGCCCAGCCGGCGGGCGCGGGTGTTCATCTCCTCGGCCGACTGGATGGCGCGCAACATGGACTGGCGGGTGGAGACCCTGGTGCCGGTGGAAAACCCCACGGTGCACGCCCAGATACTCGACCAGATCATGGTGGTGAACCTGAAGGACACGATGCAGAGCTGGCAGCTGCACGCCGATGGCAGCTGGAAGCGGCTGCCGGAAGGCGAGAAGGCGGTGTCCGCGCACGAATACTTCATGACCAACCCGTCGCTGTCGGGCCGCGGCAGCGCGTTGCACAGCGCGCTGCAGCGGATGCCGCGGCGGCCGCGGCAGGACCGCGTCCAGCAGGACTGATTGCGTGGATCTTCCCTATCCCGATGCCGCCGGCGCCGGCTATGGCGCCCGCGCCTCGCGCGCGGCAGTGGTCGATCTCGGTTCCAACTCGGTTCGGCTGGTGGTGTTCGAGGGCCGCGGGCGCAACCCGCTGCCCATCTTCAACGAGAAGGCGGTGCTCGGCCTCGGGCGCGGGCTCGACAGCACGGGCCTGTTGAACGAGGAGGCGGTGGAGCAGGCCTTCACGGTGATGGCGCGCTATTTCGCGGTGGCGCGCGCCATGGAGGCGGACCCGATCGAGGTGCTGGCGACCGCGGCGGTGCGCGACGCGCTCAATGGCGAGGCCTTCGTCGCGGGCTTGCAGGCGCGCATGCCCGGCGTGCCGATCCGCGTGCTGGCCGGCGAGGAAGAGGCGGCGATCTCTGCCGAGGGCGTGCAGCTCGGCTTCCCCGGCGCGCAAGGGGTGCTCGGCGATCTCGGCGGCGGCTCGCTCGAGGTGGTCGAGTTGACGCCCCACGGGGCGGGGCATTCTGCGAGCCTGCCGATCGGCGTGATCCGCCTGGCCGAGCGCGCCAAGGGCGACGTGACGCGGGCGCGCGGCATCGCCGACGAGGCGCTGGGCGCGCTGCCCTGGCTCGCCAATGCGGCGGCCAAGGGCGATCTCTACCTGGTGGGCGGCACCTGGCGCGCGCTGGCGCGGATGCATATCGCGCAGACCGCCTATCCGCTCTCGATCGTGCATCACTACGGGCTGGTGCGCGAGGAAGCGCGCGACCTCGCCGGGGTGGTGATGGCGGCGACGCGGCGCACGCTGGAGCGCATGCCCGGGGCGCCCGCCAAGCGCGTGGGCGACCTGCCCTTCGCCGCGGTGGTGATGCGGCGCCTGCTGCGCATCAGCGGCGCGCGGCGGGTGATGTTCAGCGCCAACGGGTTGCGCGAGGGCTGGTATGCGCGGCTGCTGCCGCCTCCGGTGCGGGGCGAGGATCCGCTGCTCGCCGCCTCGCGCGAGCTGTGCGGCCGGTTCGGCCGCGATGCCGACCTGCCGCCCGAGCTGATGCGCTGGACGGCGCCGCTGTTCGAGGGCGAGTCCGAGGGCGAGCTGGCGCTGCGCGAGGCGGCGTGCTGGGTGAGCGACGTGGCGAGCCACGACCATCCCGACTACCGCGCAGAGCATGGCTTCTACCGCGTGCTGCGCCAGCCGGGGGTGGGGCTCGATCACTACGCGCGGGCGTTCCTCGCCCTGGTGGTCGCGCTGCGCTACGAGGCGCCGAACGACGCGCATTACCTGCCGAGCGCGCGCATGCTGCTGGACAGCCACGCGGTGCGGCGCGCGGAGCTGCTCGGGGCGGGGCTGCGGCTGGCCTACACGTTGTCGGGCGGCACGCCGGAGCTGCTGGCCGGCACGGCGATCGAGCGCCGCGGCGGGCGGCTCGTGCTGCGGCTCGGGACCGGCAGCGGCGTGTTCGCCGGCGAGAGCGTGCTGCGGCGGACCGAGGCGCTGGCGGCGACGATGGGCCTGGAAGCGGCGGTGGAAGTGGCGGCATAGCGTGCTGGGGGGCGGAGTGAACTCCGCCCCCCAGACCCCCCACCTCCTTTTTTTGGCCACGGGGAAACGTGGCGAGCTCCGTTCTCAGCCCGACAACGCTGCGGCGCCTGAGAGTGCGGGAGCCGCTCGGTGCCAATAAGCCAAAAAAAGGAGGTGGGGGTTCGGGGGCGGAGTTCTCTCCGCCCCCGATCTTTCTTCTTCTGATATGCGTCCGGCCTTTCGGAGAGGAGGGTGAGATGCCTGGCATCATGGCTCCCCGGCGCGGGTTGCTGCTCGGCGCCGCGATGGCGTGGGCGCCGCGCTGGGCGGCGGCGCAGGGCGGCGGCGCGGCACCGACGCCGGCCTGCGGCGACCAGGCGACGCCGCGCCAGACCGAGGGCCCCTATTTCAAGCCGGCCTCGCCGGAGCGCGGCGACATCGCCGCCGGATTGCCGGGCGTGCGGCTGGTGCTGACGGGGATCGTCACGGATACGCGCTGCCGCCCGGTGCCGCGGGCGCTGCTCGACGTGTGGCAGGCGGATGCGGCGGGCGAGTACGACCTCGCCGGCATGCGGCTGCGCGGGCATCTCTTCACCGACGCCGAGGGCCGCTACCGGCTCGCCAGCATCGTGCCGCGCTGGTACGGCGCGGGGTTCGGCGGCCGCGGCTTCGCGGGCCGCACGCCGCACATCCATCTCAAGCTGCAGGCGCCGGGCGGGCGCGTGCTGACCACCCAGCTCTACTTCCCGCCGGAGCTCGGCGCCTATGGCCAGGACATCGCGCGCATGAACCAGGCCGACGGGCTGTTCGATCCGCGCCTGGTCATGGCGCTGTCCCCGGCGGGCGAGAGCTATGCGGGGCGCTACGACTTTGTGCTGGCCGGCTGAGCCGGATCAGACGTTCACGTAGTCGTCGGTCCAGTAGCAGCTGATCATGCCGGTGTCGCCGACGCGGATCTCGGCGGTCTGGTGGTTGCTCTGCCGCGTCGTGGGCACCGGGCCGCGGCGGAAATTATGGGCATGCAGCCCGGGGTCCAGCGCATCCACCACCCGCTGCGCGCGCTCCGCCGGGCCGGGATAGATGGTGATGAACTTGCCGCGCTGGTCGCCCGCCTGCATGCGGCGATAGGCCGCGATGTCGCGCACCACCTTGTGGTGGACATGCAGCACCCGGAGGGTGGGGAGCGCGAGGCGGGCCAGCCGGTCGGCGTCGTCCTCATACACCGAGATGTGCAGCTTGAAGCCGCTGAGATGGCTCAGCGGGATGGTGACGGATTGCAGGAAGATGGTGCCCGGCATGATCTCGTATTCGCCGGGGGGCTGGCCGTAGGGGCCGAGGGCGCCGCTCATCGCGTATTCCTTCGTTGCGCCCCCGCGGCATCATTACGCGCCGGGATGGACCGCGCCAGCGCCGGCGCGGCCGGTCGCCAAGGCGTGAACGGGGCGCCGCCTCAGCCGGCGGGGATCAGCTTCACCCGCCGGCCTTCCACGCCGAGCGCCAGCTTGCCCGCCTTGAGCGCCAGCGCCGATTCGCCGAACACCGCGCGGCGCCAGCCATGCAGGGCCGGCACCGCGGCATCGCCGGCCGCCAGCCGCTCGAGCTCCTCGCTGCCGGCGAGCAGCCGCGGCGCGACATGGTGCTCCTCGCTCTTCGCCGCCAGCAGCACCTTGAGCAGCGCCACCAGGGCGGGCGAGGGCGCGGGGCCGGCGCGCTCGCGCGGCGCCTCCGGCAGGGCCTGCTCGGGCAGCGCCTTGGCCTCGGCGAGCGCGGCGAGCAGCCCGGTGCCGCTCTTGCCGCGCGCGAAGCCCTCGGTGATGCCGCGGGCGCGGGCGAGCTCGGCGGGCGTCTCCGGCGCCGTCGCCGCGATCTCCAGCAGCGTCTCGTCCTTCACCAGGCGCTGGCGCGGGATGTTCACCCGCTGCGCCTCCCGCTCGCGCCAGGCGGCGACGGCGCGCAGCACGGCGAGGAAGCGGCGGTTGTTGCTGCGCGGCCGCAGCCGCTCCCAGGCGGTCTCGGGGTCCTGGCGATAGGTGGCGGGGTCGGCCAGCGCCGACATCTCCTCGGCCACCCAGTCGAGCCGGCCCTCGCGCTCCAGCCGGGCGCGGAGCGCGGTGTAGACCCGGCGCAGATGGGTCACATCCGCCGCGGCATAGGCGATCTGGCTCGCCGAGAGCGGGCGGGCGGACCAGTCGCTGAAGCGGTGCGCCTTGTCGATCTGCGCATCGGCCAGCGCGCGCACCAGCCCGTCATAGGAGACCTGGTCGCCGAAGCCGGCCACCATGGCGGCGACCTGGGTGTCGAACAGCGGCACCGGCACGGCGCCGAATTTCAGCAGGAAGATCTCCACATCCTGCCGCGCCGCGTGGAACACCTTCATCGCCGCGCGGTCGGCCAGCAGCGCCCCGAGCGGGGCGAGGTCCAGCCCGGGCGCCAGCGCGTCCACCACCGCCACGTCCTCGGACCCGGCGAGCTGCACGACGCAGAGCTCGGGCCAGTAGGTCCGCTCGCGCATGAATTCGGTGTCGATGGTGACGAAGGGCTCGGTGCGCAGGCGGTCGCACAGCGCGGCGAGGCCGTCGGTGTCGGTGATCAGGTCGGGGGGCGGCTCGGCGCTGCGGCGGCTCATCGCGCGACCGTTCTAGGACCGCAGGCGCCCCTGGTCCACCAGGGGCCGCCCGGCTTGGGCAGGGCGAGGCCGCCGGCCCTGCCCGGTTCGGCGCTCGGCCGGCCGGCTGGTCCGTGGGGGGCGCCGCCGCAGCGCCCTGGATCGGGGCCGCCGGGCTTGACAGGGGCCGCAGCCTCGGTGCCTCTGCCGGGCCTTTCCATCTTCCGGAACACGGTCCGCCTTCCATGCACGCCTACCGCACCCATACCTGCGGCGCGCTGCGCGCCTCCGATGCCGGCGCGATGGTCCGGCTCTCGGGCTGGGTGCACCGCAAGCGCGACCATGGCGGGCTGCTCTTCGTGGATCTGCGCGACCATTACGGGCTGACGCAGTGCGTGGTCGCCGCCGGCTCGCCGCTGCTCGCGCCGCTCGAGCATGTGCGGCCCGAAAGCGTCGTCACCATCACCGGCGAGGTGGTGCGCCGCGAGGCGGGCACGGTGAACCCCAAGCTGCCGACCGGCGAGGTCGAGGTGCGGGTGCGCGAGATGAGCGTGCAGTCCGCCGCCGAGCTGCTGCCGATCCAGGTCGCGGGCGACGCCGAATTCCCCGAGGATCTGCGCCTGCGCTACCGCTTCCTCGACCTGAGGCGGGAGCGCCAGCACCGCAACCTGCTGCTGCGCAGCCGCGTGATCGCCTCCATCCGGCGGCGGATGATCGAGCAGGGCTTCGTCGAATTCCAGACGCCGATCCTGACCGCCTCGAGCCCGGAAGGTGCGCGCGACTTCCTGGTGCCGGCGCGGCTGCATCCGGGGAAGTTCTACGCCCTGCCGCAGGCGCCGCAGCAATTCAAGCAGCTCTGCATGGTCGCGGGCTTCGACCGCTACTTCCAGATCGCGCCCTGCTTCCGCGACGAGGCCTCGCGCGCCGACCGCTCCCCGGGCGAGTTCTACCAGCTCGATTTCGAGATGAGCTTCGTCACGCAGGAGGACGTGTTCGCCGCGATCGAGCCGGTGCTCGCCGGCGTGTTCGAGGAATTCGCCGATGGCCGCGCGGTGACGCCGCCGCCCTTCCCGCGCATCCCCTTCGACCGGGCGATGCTGGAATTCGGCTCCGACAAGCCGGATCTGCGCAACCCGCTGCGCATCGTGGACGTGACCGAGGCCTATCGCGGCGGCGGCTTCGGCCTGTTCGCGCGCGCGATCGAGGGCGGCGCGGTGGTGCGCGCGGTGCGCGCGCCGAAGGTCAGCCACCAGCCGCGCAGCTTCTACGACAAGCTGAACGACTGGGCGAAGGAGCAGGGCGCGGCGGGGCTCGGCTACATCCTGTTCGATGCCGAAGGGCCGAAGGGGCCGATCGCGCGCAACCTGCAGCCGGAGCGCGCCGCGGCGATCAAGCAGGCGGCGGGCGCCGAGGATGGCGACGCGGTGTTCTTCGCCTGCGACAAGCCGACCGCCGCCGCCAAGCTCGCCGGGCTGGTGCGCACGCGGCTCGGCCAGGAGCTCGAGCTGATCGAGCCCGGCGCCTTCCGCTTCTGCTGGGTCACCGATTTCCCGATGTACGAGCGCAACGAGGACACCGGGCAGATCGAGTTCAGCCACAATCCCTTCAGCATGCCGCAGGGCGGGCTGGAGGCGCTCGACACCATGGACCCGCTGGAGATCAAGGCGTTCCAGTACGATATCGTGTGCAACGGCATCGAGCTCAGCTCGGGCGCCATCCGCAACCATCGCCCGGACATCATGATCCGCGCCTTCGAAATCGCGGGCTACCCGGCCGAGGAGGTGGAGCAGCGCTTCGGCGGCATGCTCAACGCCTTCCGCTACGGCGCGCCGCCGCATGGCGGCTCGGCGCCGGGCATCGACCGCATCGTCATGCTGCTCGCCGACGAGCCGAACATCCGCGAGGTCATCCTGTTCCCGATGAACCAGCAGGCCGAGGACCTGATGATGGGCGCGCCGGCCCGGGTGCCGCCGGAGCGGCTCAGGGAGCTGCACATCAGGCTGGACCTGCCGCCGGCCAAGGGGCCCAAGACCTGATGCAAAATTGCCGGGCCGGGGGCGTGCAAACCCCCTTCCCTCCCCATGTGGCACGGGGTCGCGTGCTGCGCCGGTTCCTGTAGTCTCCGGATTCGCGCCCGAGGAGGCCCTTCGATGCGGTTGCCGCTACTCGCTCTCGCCCTTGGCATCGGCCTGGCTGCGCCGGCAAGTCACGCCCAGGCCCCGAAGCCAGGGGTGCCGGGCGCCGCGGCGCCGGGCGCCGCGGTGCCGGTCGGCGAGCCCATCACGCCGCGGCAGATGCTGGCCCATCGCGCGGCCTACCGCCTGACCCTCGACCGCGCGCGCGACGGCTCCGGCGTGGCGCAGGCGAACGGCGCCATGGCCTATGAGGTGATCGATGCCTGCGACGGCTGGACCACGCGGCAGCGCTTCACCCTGACCCTGACCGACCGCGACGGCACCGAGATCGAGACGACCTCGGACTACTCGACCTATGAGAGCAAGGACGGGCGGAGCCTGCGCTACACGCTGACGCAGACGACGCAGGGCGCGGTGACCCAGCGCGTGGCCGGCGAGGCGGAGGTCACGCCGGAAGGCGGCTTGGCGCGCTACAGCGAGCCCGAGCAGAAGGAAGTGCCGCTGCCGCGCGGCACCATCCTGCCGACGGTGCACACCATCGCGACGCTGAACGCCGCGCGGCAGGGGCAGCGCATCTTCGAATCGCCGCTGTTCGACGGCACCTCGCCGGACGGCGCGCAGGACAGCACCACGGTGCTGAGCCCGTGGCAGGCCGCGCAGGCCAATGAGCGCTTCCCGCTGCTGGCGCCGCTCGGCTCCGCGCGCATGCGCATCGCCTTCTTTGACCGCGGCCAGGCGCAATCCGGCGGCGCCGGCACGCCGGATTACGAGGTGAGCCTGCGCTACTGGGAGAACGGCGTCGCCGACGAGCTGCGCATGGATTTCGGCGAGTTCGTGGTGCAGGGCGAGCTGCTGGAGCTGGCGCCGGTGCCGGGCGGCTGCTGAGCGCGAGGGCGGGGGCGCGCGCACGCCGCACAGCCGCGGCTCAGCGGCGGTCGTATTCGACCGTGTACATGCCGCCGCCCTGCTGGACGAGCCGCGCGGTGCCGCCGCTGCCGAGACGCATGGTCGGCGCCGCCTCGTCATAGATCACCTGCAGCATGCCGTTGACGTTCTCGAGCCGCAGCACGCGCGCGGAGCTCGGCGTGCCGGGCGCCATGTCGTAGACGATGTCGATGCCGCCGCCATTGTCGTTGAGCATCACCATGCGGATGGTGCGCTGGCCGAGGCCCATGCCGAGCTGGACGGGCTGGCCGGGCTGCATGGTGGGCGGCGCGCCCTGGGCGAGGGCGGTGGTCGCGAGCGCGGCGAAGACGGCGGCGAGCAGGGTGGGGCGGAGCATGACAGGCCTCCTCGGAAGCGGCGCCGATGCGCCGCGGTTGCGATGCGCGCCAGCTTCGGCGGCACGGGCCGTCCGACGCCACTGCCCTTGCGGCATCGTCGCGATGCACGCCGCGTGCGGGCCAGGAGGGGCGCTGCCCCTCCTGGACCTCCCCGCCGGGGGGCAGCCGTGCCCCCCGGACCCCGCGTGAGTAAAGGTCCGGGACAGGGGGAGGGGCATCACCGGCGCGCCGGTTCAACCCTCGCGCCGTGCCCCTCCCCCTGTCCCGGACCTCTGCCCGCGGGGTCTGGGGGGCATCGCTTGCCCCACAGCGGGGAGAGCCCGAGAGGGGCAGAGCCCCTCTCGGTCCCGCACAACGAGTATCAGCGATAGATCAGCGTCGGCAGCCAGAGCACCATGCCGTCCCAGTAGGTCACCAGCGCGAGGCAGAGGAAGAGCGGGATCAGGAAGGGCGCGCAGGCCTTCGTCGTCTGCTCGAAGGTCAGGCCGGAGACGCGGGCGAGGATGTAGAGCACCATCCCCACCGGCGGCGTGAGCAGGCCGATCATCAAGTTCAGCACCATGATCAGGCCGAAATGCACCGGATCGACGCCGATCTGCGCCATCAGCGGCAGCAGCACCGGGGTGAGGATGGTGATCGCCGCGACGGTCTCCAGGAAGCAGCCGACGATCAGCAGGAAGAGGTTCACCAGCAGCAGCACCGCCCAGCGCTCGGAGGTGATGGAGAGCACGAAACCGGCGACGCCGTCGGTGATGCGCGTGGTGGTGACCAGCCAGCCGAAGATCGAGGCGCCGGCGACGATCAGCAGCACCACGGCGGTGGTCTCGATGGTCTCCATGGAGACGCGCAGGAAGCTGCGCCAGCTCAGCGTGCGGTACACCACGGCGCCGAGGAACAGCGCATAGGCGGTGGCGGCGATCGCGGCCTCGGTCGGGGTGAAGGCGCCGGAGGTCATGCCGCCCACCAGCAGCACCGGCGTCATCATCGGCAGGAAGGCGCGCTTGCCCGTGTGCAGCAGGCGGTGCCAGCGGAACTGCGCGTCGCGGTCGAAGCCGCGGCGATGCGCGACGATGGTGACGGCGCCCATAAGAGTGGCGGCCATCAGCAGGCCCGGGATCAGGCCGGCGGCGAAGAGCTGGCCGATCGAGGCATTCGCCATCACGCCGTAGATCACCATCGGCAGCGAGGGCGGGATGATCGGCCCGATGGTGGCGGAAGCGCCGGTGAGGCCGACCGCGAAGGGCAGCGGATAGCCGTGGTCCTTCATGGCGCGGATCTCGATGTTGCCGAGCCCGCCGGCATCGGCAACTGCGGTGCCGGACATGCCGGCGAAGATCACGCTGCCCACCACGTTGACATGGCCAAGCCCGCCCTTGAGCCAGCCCACCATCGCGGTGGCGAAGCTGTAGATGCGCTCGGTGATGCCGGCGCTGTTCATCAGGCTGCCGGACATGACGAAGAAGGGCACGGCGAGAAGCGGGAAGCTATCCACGCCGGCCGCCATGCGGTGCAGCACGACGAGCGGCGGCGGCACGCCCTCGGCCAGCACGTAGATCAGCGAGGAACCGCCGAGCGCGATGGCGACGGGAATGCCGAGGATCAGCAGGGCGAGGAAGGCGAGGAAGAGCAGCCCGGTCACAGCTTCACGCCCCCGATGCTGTGGTCCGGCGCGACCTCCGGCTCGCCGGCGCGGAAGCGCGCGATGCCGTGCAACGCGGCGCGGATGGTGGTGAGCACGAGGCCAATCAGGATGCCGTAATAGACGATGGAGAGCGGCCATTCGATCGCGATCATCGGCTGGAACTGCATCGCCTGCGCGACCTGCCAGCACAGCCAGGTGGAGAAGCCGAAGAACGCGACCGCGATGAGAGAGACCATCGCATGGGCGATGCGGCGCGCGCCGGCGGGAAACCGGTCGAGCAGGAACTCCACCGTGATGTGGGTGCCGCGGCGCGCCGCCATGGCGCTGCCCATGAAGGTGATCACCATCAGCAGGTACTGAGCGATCTCCTCGGTCCAGGTGATGCTGTCGTTCAGCACGTAGCGGGTGAAGAATTGCAGGAAGACGATGATGGCGAGGCCCCAGAAGAGGGCGAAGGTCAGCCAGTCCTCCGGCGCGATGTCGGGCGGCGGCTCGACGACCGCTTCCTCCTCGCGCGCGAGCTCGGCGAAGATCTCCTCCGATCCCTTGTGCACGTTTCCCCCCTGCGCTGTCCTTGGGCCCGCGCCAGCATCGCGCGGGGGCGAGAAGCAAGGCAATGTCCAAGATCCTGCGCATCGGGATCCTGCGGCGCGCCTGGCTCGCGCAGATCCGGCGGCGCGAGGACATCCGCGAGAGCCGTGTCGTGGTGAAGGATGGCTTCTGCGCGCCGCCCGGCATCCCCGGCAACGGCGTCGGCTGTCAGCCGCGGAGCCGCGGCAGCATGGCGAGCGCGTTGTCGCGCTCGATGGCGCGCAGCGCCTCCGCCTCCAGCCCGCAGCCGGCGAGGCCGCGCACATGCTCCTCGGAGGTGCGGAAGGGATAGTCGGTGCCGAACACCACCTGGCTCGCCGGCACCAGCTTCAGCAGCGCGCCCATCGCGACGGGGTTGGAGACCTGGGCGGTGTCGTAGTGGAAGCGGCGGAGCGCCGGAAGCACCGCGCCGCCCGCGAGGCGCTGCCGCATGGCCGGATCGCGGGCGAGGAATTCGAAGCGCTCGATGAGGAAGGGCATGGTGCCGCCAGCATGCGAGAAGATCAGGCGCAGTTCTGGCCAGCGCGCGGCGGCGCCGCTGAACAGCAGCTGCGCGATCGTCCGCGTGGTGTCGGTGCCGAACTCGATCGCCGGGTCGGGAATGCCGGGCACCAGGTCGACGCAGCAGGCCGCGCTGGCGGGGTGGGTGTAGACCACGGCGCGGCGGCGGTTGAGCTCCTCGAGGACCGGCGCGAAGGCGGGGTCGCCCAGCCACTTGCCGCCATAGCTGGTGAACAGGGTCACGCCATCGGCCTTCAGCACGTCGAGCGCGTGGGCGATCTCGGCCAGCGAGGCGTCGATGTCGGGCAGCGGCAGCGCGGCGAAGGAGCCGAAGCGGCCAGGATGCGCCTGCACCAGCCCCGCCGCGTATTCGTTGCACGCCCGCGCGAGCCGCGCGGCCTGCGCCGCATCGCCGAACCACAGCCCGGGCGTGGTGATGGAGAGCATCGCGGTGGCGACGCCGGCGCGGTCCATGTCCTCGAGCGAGCGCGCCGGCGTCCAGTTGCGGGTCGGCGGCGAGGCCTGCGGGCCGACCGCGTCGAGATAGGCCGGCGGGCTCAGATGGTGATGCACGTCGATACGATGCGGCGCCGCCTGCGCGCGCACGCCGCCGGCGAGCGCGGCGCCGGCGATCGCCAGCACCCCGCGGCGCGGGAGGCAGCCGCAGCGCGATGCGCCGTGATCGCATGTCAGCATGGTGCTCCCTCCCCTCGCCGGCGGCGTCGTTCAGCCCGGCCGCGCGCCCAGCGCCTGCAGCCGGTCGTACTGCTCGCGCGTCCAGCCTGCGCCGGCATTGGCATCGTTGTGCAGCGGCAGCGCGGCGGCACGGAAGGCGGCGCGATCCGGGCGCACCACGGTCTTGCCCTGCGCCTCGAACCAGGCGGGCAGTTCCAGCTCGGCGGCGCGGATGTCGCGCGTGGCGCGGTCGGAGGCCTCGCGCAGGGTCTCGGTGAATGCCGCCTTGTCGGCCTCGTTCAGGCGGCGCCACACCGAGCCGGAGACGATGGTCAGCAGGCTTTCGGTGATGTGGCCGGTCAGCATGATGTGGCTCTGCACCTCGTAGAACTTCTTGGCCTGGATGGTGGGGAGCGGGTTCTCCTGCCCGTCCACGGTGCCCTGCTGCAGCGCCAGATAGACTTCCGCGAAGGCGATCGGCGTCGCGTTGGCGCCGACGCTGCGGGTGAACATGAGGAAGAGCGGCGCCTGCGGCACGCGCAGCTTCATCCCGCGCATGTCCTCCGGCCGGTTGATGGCGCGGTTCGCGGTGACGTGGCGCTCGCCATAGTAGGTCAGCGCGAGCGGATGGTGGCTGGTGGTGCGTTCATAGCCGGCCATGAGCTCGCGCAGCAGGTCCGACTGGCGATAGGCCAGGAAGTGCTCGTAGTCGCGGAACACGTAGGGCGCGTTGCTGATGGCGATGGGCTTGAAGGCGGCGCCGGCGAAGGCGGTGCCGGTGTAGATCATGTCCACCGTGCCGAGCGCGAGCCCCTGGTTGATGGTGGGCTCGTTGCCGAGTGCCGAGGCGGCGAACACCTCGATCGCCCAGCGGCCGTTGGTGCGGCTGCGGATCTGCTCGGCTGCCCACACCGCCTGGGCGTGGTAGGGCTCGTTGGTCTCGTAGACATGCGCCCATTTCAGCCGGGTCTGGGCGGCAGCGGCACGGATCAGCGCGGGCGCGGCCAGGGCGGCGCCGATCAGGGCTCTGCGATGCATGGGATGTCCTCCCCAGGACTTGACCGTTCGTTGCCGGAGCATGGCGGGGCGGTGGCCCGGCTGGCAAGCGCCCATGGCGGCGGCGGCGCAACCGGCTAGAATGGCCCGAGCCGCGGGAGGAGCCGAACCGATGGATGTCGCCGCCCTGTCACCCGTGATCCGCCTGCACCCCGAGGACGGGGTGGTGATCGCGCGGGTCACCATCCAGCCCGGAACCGAGGTCGCGCCGGGCGTCTCGGTCGGTGCGCGGCGCATCCCCGCCGGGCACAAGGTGGCGGTGCGGCCGCACGCCAAGGGCGAGCCGATCCGCCGCTACGGCCAGATCATCGGCTTCGCGACCGACGCCATCACGCCGGGCGAATGGGTCCACACCCATAACTGCGAGATGGCCGATTTCGCGCGCGACTATGCCTGGGGCGTGGACGCCAGGCCGACGCGCTACATCGATCCGCCGGCGAGCTTCATGGGCATCCGCCGCGCGGACGGGCGCGTGGCGACGCGCAACTACATCGGCATCATCACCAGCGTGAATTGCAGCGCGCATGTGGCGGACCTCATCGCGCGGCAGTTCGAGCGCAACCCGATCACCGGCGCGGATCCGCTGGCGGATTGGGCGAATGTGGACGGCGTGGTGGCGCTGACCCACAAGACCGGCTGCGGCATGACGATGCACGAGCCGCTGCGCGTGCTGCGCCGGACCCTGGCCGGCTTCGCGCGGCACGTGAATTTCTCGCATGTCATCGCGATCGGGCTGGGCTGCGAGGTGAACCAGCTCGGCCCGATGCTGGAGGAGCAGAAGCTCACCGGGCGGCTGCGCACGATGGACATCCAGGACAGCGGCGGCGCGCGCGCCACGGTGATGAAGGGCATGGACTTCGTGAAGGAGGTGCTGGCGGAATCGAACGCGGTCACGCGCGAGCCGGTGCCTGCTTCCGAGCTCACCGTCGCGCTGCAATGCGGCGGCTCGGACGGCTATTCGGGCATCACCGCGAACCCCTCGCTCGGCGCCGCTTCCGACCTGCTCGTCCGCCATGGCGGCACGGTGATCCTGAGCGAATCGCCGGAGACCTACGGTGCCGAGCATCTGCTGACTCGCCGCGCGGTGTCGCAGCAGGTCGGCCAGAAACTCGTGGACGTCATGCATTGGTGGGAGGAGTACACCGCGCGCGAGGGCGCGGAGATGAACGCCAACCCGTCGCCGGGCAACAAGGCGGGCGGACTCACCACCATCCTCGAGAAGTCGCTCGGCGCCATGGCGAAGGCCGGCACCACCAACCTCGTCGAGGTCTATCGCTACGCCGAGCCGGTCACCGCCAAGGGCTTCGTCTTCATGGACACGCCGGGCTACGACCCGGTGGCCGCCACCGGCCAGGTCGCGGGCGGGGCGAACCTGCTGTGCTTCACCACCGGCCGCGGCAGCGTGTTCGGCTGCAAGCCCGCACCTTCCATCAAGCTCGCGACCAACACGCCGATGTATGAGCGCATGCAGGGCGACATGGATGTCAATTGCGGCACGGTGCTGACCGGCGAGGAGACCGTCGAGCAGTGCGGGGCGCGCATCTTCGAGCTCATGCTGCGCGTCGCCAGCGGCGAGAAGACCAAGAGCGAGCAAATGGGCTTCGGCGATGCCGAATTCGCGCCCTGGGTGCTCGGCGCGACGATGTGACGTGATCGGCAGCGGCGATCGCCGGCGCCTGATGCGCGGCGGCCTGGCGTTGCTTGGGCTGCTGCTGCTGTTCTGCGCCCCGGCGCTCGCGCAGCCGCGGCGCATCGCGCTGGTCATGGGCAACAGCGCCTATCGCCATGCGCCGGTGCTGGCGAACCCCGCCAATGACGCGCGCGACATCGCCGCCGCGCTCCAGCGGCTGGGCTTCACGACCGACCTCGTGCTGGATGCCGACCGCGCGGCAATGGAAACCGCCGTGCGACGCCTCGGCGACCAGGCCGCCGGCGCCGAGGCCGTGGTGTTCTTCTATGCCGGCCACGCCGTGGAGGTCGGCGGCCGCAACTGGCTGATCCCGGTCTCCGCCAATATCCGCGCCGCGCGCGACCTGCCCTTCGAGACGCTCGACTTCGATGCGCTGCTCGCCCAGGTGGAGGGACGGGCGCGGGTCAGCCTGATCGTCCTCGATTCCTGCCGGGAGAATCCCTTCCGCGCGGCGCTCGGCGCGGGCTCGCGCACGGTGCGCGCGGCGGGTCTCGCGCCGGTGCAGACCGCGACCGGCACCCTGGTCGCCTTCGCCACCGCGCCCGGCACCGTCGCGCTGGATGGCCAGGGCGCGCACAGCCCGTTCACCGCGGGCCTGCTCGAGCATATCGGGACGCCGGCGCTGGAAGTGCGGCAGATGCTCGGCCGCGTGCGGCGCTCCGTGCGCGAGGCGACCAACGGCCAGCAGGTGCCGTGGGAGACCTCGGCGCTGGAAGGCGAGTTCTACCTGAATCCGGCCGCGCCCACGCCGGCGCCAGCCGCGCCGGCGCGGGTCGCGGCGGCGACCGGGGGCGGCGCGCCGCGCGGCGTGCTGCCGGCGCTCGGGCAGAATTACGAGCGCCACATCGCCCTGCCCTCGGGCACCTTGCCGCTGCCGGCCGGAAGCTGGCGCCTGCTCGGCGCCGCGGATCGCAGCCTCGGCCCACCGACGAACGCGGCGCAGAGCGGCGCCGTGCTGGTGCAGGAGCGCGACGGCAAGCTCGTCGCCATCCTGGTCCTGCGCGTGCGCCGCAGCCTCGGCGAGCGCCGGGAAGGCTGGCCGACCTACGCCTGCAGCCAGCGCTCGGTGCTCTCGCGCCGTGTCTTCGCCCATGACGGCGACCGCATGGATTGCCTGCGCGTCCGGCTCTGGGCGCCCGTGCAGTCGGACCAGACCATGTGGACCGATTACGAGCGGCTGTTCGAGGAAGCGCGGGCGCGGCCAGGCTGGATGCCGACGGCGATGCTGAACGCCGGCACGGTGCTGGCCGACGCGGCGGGACAGGCGTGGATCGACGTCGCGCTGGACCCCGTGGTGTTCGGCTTCCCGCGCGACGACCGCACCGGCGAGGCGAATGCGTGGCATCCGTCGCGGCAGGATGCGGCGCACGGCGCCTGCGTGGCCGCGCTCACGGCCTGGGCGGAATCGCTGCGGCCGGCGCTGCGGCGCGTGCTGGCAGGCGAGGAGCCGCAGGCCATAGCGGCGCCGTCGTGCCGGGCGCGGCGGTGAGAAGAAGAACCGGGGGAAGGAGATGAACTCCTTCCCCCGGACCCCCATCCTCCTTTTTTTGGCTTATTGGCGCTGGTTCCTCCCGCACACTCGGACGCCGCGGCGTTGTCGGGCTGAGAACGGAGCTGGCCACGCTTCTGGGGGGCGGAGTTCACTCCGCCTCCCAATCTTCTACGCGCGCCGCGGCGGCACCACGTCCCGGAAGATCTCGAACCCCTTCCACGCCGGCTCGACCCGCGGCGCGTCCGGCCGCGGCACATAGACCGAAGGCTGCACCAGTCGCAGCTCGGGGATGTTGCGTGGGCAATTCGGGAAGATGTCGGTGGGCGTCACCCGCACCAATAGCTGCCCGCCGGGGAACTCCGCCAGCAGCGGATCGTCCGCGACGACGACCGCCCTGCCGTTCACGCGCAGCCGCTTCGGCTTCTCGCCGATGGTCAGGAACAGCAGGCCGACATGCGGGTTGGCGCGCATGTTCCCCAGGCTCTTGAACATGCCGTTGCCGTCGTAGTCGGGAAACACCAGCAGGTCCGGCGCGACGGCACGCACGAAGCCCGGATCGCCGCCCTTGAAGGAGCAATCCGGCCGGCCTTCCGCATCGGCGGTGGCGAGGAAGAAGAAGGCGCAGGCCGCGATCTGCTCGGCATCCGCCTCGGTGAAGCGGTCGCGATGGAGCCTCTCCACCAGGCGGTCGGCGAGCGCGCGACTGCCGAACGCGTCCTGCAATTCGCGGTTGTGCTGGTGATACATGGGCATGGCGAAGGCCTCCCACCTGCGCACAGGCGGGAGGCTATCGCGAAAGCGCGGCCGAACGGTACTGCTATCGGCGCGGCGGCTGGCCTTGCGGGCCCCCGGGCGGCGCCGGCGGCGGGTTGATCACCGCCTCCACCTCTCCGATGCGGCCGATGGTGAATTGCAGCATGCACGCGGCGCGGTCGATCTGCGCCTCCTCGCCCCGCTGCGGGTTGCTGCCGGCGAAATCGCAGCGGCGGTCGCGATAGGCCGCCCAGGCCTGCTGCACCTGCTCGGCCCCCGCGCGCCGGTCCGGCGAGGGCTGCGTGTCGAGGTAACGCTGCATCACCGCGTTCAGCCGCGGCTCCAAGGCCGCGCGCTGGCCGTCGATGCAGGAGCGGATGCGCGCCGGCTCCTGCGCGCTGCCGATGCAGGACTGCAGGTTGCGGTTGACCATCTGCCCGATGTCTTCCTGCTGCGGCGGGCGCTGCTGGCCCTGACGCGCCTGCTGGGCCAGCGCCATGCCGGGCAGCAGCAGCACGCACGCGACCATCGCGGCCCTCATTCGGAGGCCACCAGCTTCTGCTGCTGCTCGCCGAGGCCGGCGATGCCGAGGCGCATGCTCTGCCCCGCCTTCAGGAACACCGGCGTCGGCTTCTTGCCGAGCCCGACACCCGGCGGCGTGCCGGTGAAGATCACGTCGCCCGGATGCAGCGTGATGCACTGGCTGACATAGGACACCACCTGCTTCACGCCGAAGATCATGGTGCGGGTGGAGCCGTCCTGCTGGCGCACGCCGTCCACGTCGCAGAACATGGCGAGGTTCTGCGGGTCCGGCACCTCGTCCTTGGTGACGAGCCAGGGGCCGAGCGGGCCGAAGGTGTCGAAGCCCTTGCCCTTGTCCCAGGCGCCGCCGCGCTCGGCCTGCCATTCGCGCTCGGAGACGTCGTTGCCCACGGCGTAGCCGGCGACGTGGTCGAGCGCGTTCTCCTCGCTCACATACTTCGCGCGCGTGCCGATGATGACGGCGAGCTCGACTTCCCAATCCGTCTTCACGCTGTTGCGCGGGATGATGACGTCGTCATTCGGCCCGCTCAGCGCGCCGAGCGACTTCAGGAAGACGATCGGCTCCTTGGGGATCGGGGCGCCGGTCTCGGCGGCGTGGTCGGCGTAGTTCAGGCCGATGCAGACCAGGTTCTTCATCCCGGTCACCGGCGGGCCGAGGCGCGGATCGCCATCCACCTTCGGCAGGCTGGCGGCATCGAGCGCCGCGAGCTTCGCGAGGCCGGCGGGCGAGATCGCGTCGCCGGCCAGGTCGGCGATCACGCCCGACAGGTCGCGGATGGCGCCGGACGCGTCCAGCAGACCGGGCTTCTCCTGCCCCTTCGGGCCGTAGCGCAACAGCTTCATCGGTGTCCCCCTTGCGGAACTCAGTTGGTCCAGCCGCCATCGACGACGATGGCCTGCGCGGTCATGAAGGCGCTCTCATCCGAGGCGAGGTAGACGGCGAGCGCGGCGATCTCCTCGGCCGTCGCCAGCCGCCCCATCGCCTGGCGCGCGACGAAGGCGCCGCGCGCGGCTTCGACACTGCCGGCCTGTGCGGCATTCGCGGCGATGCGGTCGCCGAGCGAGGGCGTGTCCACCGTGCCCGGGCAGATGCAGTTGCAGCGGATGCCCTTGGTCACGAAATCGGCCGCGACGCTCTTCGTCAGCCCGATCACCGCGGCCTTGGTGGTGCCATAGACGAAGCGGTTCGCGACGCCCTTCACCGATCCCGCGGCGGAGGCCATGTTGACGATGGCGCCGCCGCCACGCTCGAGCATCGCCGGCAGCGCGGCACGGATGGTCCGCGCCATGGCGCGGACATTGAGGTCGAAGGCGAAGTCCCACTCGGCATCCGTCCAGCTCAGCACCGTGTTCTGGTGCACGAAGCCGGCGCAGTTGAACAGCACATCGAGCGGACCCGCCGCCGCGATCGCGGCATCCACCGCGGCAGCGTCCAGCACGTCCAGCCGCGCCGTGGCGATGCCATGCTCCGCCAGGCCGGCGAGCTTCGCCGCGTCGAGATCCGTCGCTATCACGGACGCGCCCTCGGCGGCGAAGGCGAGCGCACTGGCGCGCCCGATGCCCTGCCCCGCAGCAGTCACGAAGCAGCGCTTGCCAGCGAGCCTGCCTGCCATGGTCTTTCACTCCTGGGTTGGACACCGGGGAGGGAGTGAACTCCCTCCCCGGACCCCTCCCTCCTTTTTTTGGCCACTTGGCGCTCGCGGCTCCCGCACTCTCAGCCGCCGCAGCGTTGTCGGGCTGAGAACGGCGCTCGCCACGCTTCCCCGTAGCCAAAAAAAGAGGTGGGGGGTCTGGGGGGCGGAGTTCACTCCGCCCCCCAGTCTTTTTCAATGGTTGTGCCGGCTCTCGCCGCGCGTCTCGAGGATGTTGAGGTACAGCGTTGCCGGTTCCAGGCACCCGCCCTTGCCGAGCTGCCCCACCATGGAGCGCTGGATCTCCTCCCACGGCGTCCTGTTCACGAGCTTCGGCGCTTCCCATGCCGCGCGCCGCGCCGCGAGCTCCGCTTCCGGGATCAGCACGTCCACGCGCCGGTTGCGCAGGTCGATGCGGATCGGGTCGCCGTTCTTCAAGAGCGCGAGCCCGCCGCCCACCGCCGCTTCCGGCGACACGTTGAGGATCGAGGGCGAGCCGGAGGTGCCGGATTGCCGCCCGTCGCCGATGGTCGGCAGCGCCTCGATGCCGCGGCGGATCAGCGCGGCCGGCGGCTGCATGTTCACCACTTCCGCGCTGCCGGGATAGCCGACCGGCCCGCAATTGCGGATCACCAGCACGGTCTTCTCGTCGATGCCGAGCGAGGGGTCCTCGATGCGGGCGTGGTAGTCCTCCGGGCCCTCGAACACCGCGACCTTGCCCTCGAACACATCGGGCGGGTCGGAGAGGAAGCGGCGGCGGAAATCGGCGTCGATGACGCTGATCTTCATCACCGCGCTGTCGAACAGGTTGCCGCTCAGCACGACGAAGCCGGCGCGTTCCTTCATCGGGCGCGTATAGGGCCGGATCACCTCGTGATCGATCTCGCCGACGCTCTCGAGGTTCTGCGCCACGCTCGCGCCGGTGACGGTCTTGGCGCCGCCATGCAGCTTGCCGGCGGCGAGCAGCTCCTTCATCACGCCGGGCACCCCGCCGGCGCGGTGGAAGGCCTCGCCCAGGAAGCGGCCGGCGGGCTGGCAATCCACCAGCAGCGGGATGTCGGTGCCGACGCGCTGCCAGTCCTCGAGATCGTGCGCCACGCCCATGTGCCGCGCGATCGCCACCATGTGCGGCGGGCAGTTGGAGGAGGCGCCGATCGCCGAGGCCACCGCCACCGCATTCTCGAAGGCCTGCTTGGTCATGATGTCGGAGGGTCGCAGGTTTTCCTCCACCATCTTCACGATGCGCCGGCCGGTCTCGTAGGCGATCTGCCCGCGCTCGCGATACGGCCCGGGGATCGCGGCGCAGCCCGGCAGGCTCATGCCCAGCGCCTCGGCCAGCGAGTTCATCGAGAGCGCCGTGCCCATGGTGTTGCAGTGCCCGACGCTGGTGGCGCTGGAGGCGACCAGCTGCATGAACTGCTCGTAGTCGATCTCGCCGGCGGCGAGCTTCTTGCGCGCCTCCCACACGATGGTGCCGGAGCCGGTCAGCCGCCCCTTCCAATGCCCGTCCAGCATCGGCCCGCCGGAGAGCACGATCGCGGGGATGTTCACCGTGGCGGCGCCCATGAGGCAGGCGGGCGTGGTCTTGTCGCAGCCGGTGGTCAGCACCACGCCGTCCAGCGGATAGCCGTGCAGCACCTCGACGAGGGAGAGATAGGCGAGGTTGCGGTCGAGCGCGGCGGTCGGGCGCTTCAGCGTCTCCTGGATCGGGTGGATCGGGAATTCGAGCGGGATGCCGCCGGCGTCACGGATGCCGTCGCGCACGCGAGTCGCCAGCGCGAGGTGGTGGCGGTTGCAGGGGGCGATGTCGCTGCCGGTCTGGGCGATGCCGATGATCGGGCGGCCGGATTGCAGCTCGCCGCGGGTCATGCCGAAATTGAGGACCCGCTCGACATAGAGCGCGGTCATGCCGGGGTCCTGCGGATCGTCGAACCAGCGCTGGCTGCGCAGGCGGAAATGCTTCCTGGTCTGGTCGAAATCGGCCACGGCGTCCGCTCCCTCTCGCTCGGCCGGCAAGCTCGGGCCGGGAGGGCGCCACTGTCAACGGGGCGGGGTCAACGGGGCGGGATCGGCCTCAGGCGGCCCAGGCGAGCGGCGCCGGCGTATAGGAGGGCCGCGACGGGAAGGGCGGCGGCAGCCGCACCGGCTCGGGCTCCGCGTCCGCGTCCTCGCGCGCCGGCTCGGGCGGCAGCCAGCGGTCGCGCATCAGCGCCCAGAGCGAGGGGGCGGCCACGGCATCCGGCACGGCTGAGCTCCTTCCCAGGGACCACGCTGCGGTGCAGCGCGATCCTTATTGCCAAGTCAAAGTGTCCGTGCCGTGGCGCGATTGCGATGAAGTGTTGCAGCGGGCCCGGTCCGGGCCCCGGCTCAGCGCAGCCAAGCGAGGACGAGCGGCGAGATGTGCGGCTGCTCGGTGGCGCCGGCGAGGCCCGCCTCGGCGCGCAGATGCGCGGGGATGGCCTGGGCGGCGCTGGCATTCAGGTGGCGGCGGAAGAAGGTCAGCAGGGACATGGGAGCGATCCTTTGTTGCTTTCGCCGCACCCCGATCGGTGCCGCGTGGGGCTCGTTGTGGCAGGCCGGAGTTTCGCGCCGATGTTCCGTGGGGAACACGAAGCGTTTCACAGGCGGCGCGTTGCCCTGGGGCCGGCTTGCCATTGTTTCGGGAAGGTTGCAGAACGGTCGGCGCCAGACCGGGACGCCGTCATGAGAGCCCTGCTGACCGCGGCCGCGCTGGCCGCCCTCGCCGCCGGCGCGGCGGCTGAGCCGCCCGAGCCGCCCCTCGCGTTGCGCGCCATGGGCAGCTTCCATCTCGGCGGGCGGGAAGTTGAGATCTCCGGCCGGCCGACGCGCGAGGTGGTGCTGGTCCCCGGCAGCGTGCCGGCGCGCATCGACCCCAATGGGCGCTACCAGGTCGAGGGCATGTATGTGCAGTACCACATCCCGGAGCCGCAGCGCGGCGCGGCGCCGCTGCTGATGTGGCATGGCGGCGGGCTGACCGGGGTGACCTGGGAGAGCACCCCGGACGGGCGCGAGGGCTGGCAGCACTGGTTCCTGCGCCGCGGCTGGGCGGTCTATGTCAGCGATGCGGTGGAGCGCGGCCGCGCCGGCTGGGCGATGTTCCCCGACATCTTCCAGGGCGAGCCGATCTTCCTGCCCAAGGAGAATCCGTGGGAGCGCTTCCGCATCGGCGCCGGCCCCGGCTCCTACGCCACGCGCACCCTGCTGCCCGGCAGCCAGTTCCCCGCCGAGGCCTACGAGAATTTCATGCGCCAGGTGGTGCCGCGCTGGACCACGACGGACGGTGCCCAGCTCGCCGCCTACCAGGCGCTGCTGGAACGGGTGGGACCCGCGGTGGTGATGGCGCACAGCCAGGGCGGGCTGTTCGCCTTCCGCGCCGCCCAGGCCCTGCCGCACAAGGTGCGCGCCCTGGTGCTGATCGAGCCCTCCGGCTTCGGCGCCGCCACGCCGGAGGCGCTGGCGGCGCTGCGCGACATCCCGGTGCTCGCGGTCTATGGCGACTTCATCGACCAGGACACGCGCTGGCCCGCCATCCGCCGCCGCGGGCTTGCCTTCTACGAGAAGCTCCGCACGGCCGGCGCGACCGTGGATGTGGTGGACCTGCCGGAACGCGGCATCCGCGGCAACGGACATATGATGATGATGGAGCGCAACAACGCCGTCATTGCGCAGCTGGTGCAGGACTGGCTGGCGGCGCGCGCGCTGTGGCGGTGAGCGGGGCGGTGCGATCGCGTCGCCTTTCACTGCCGCTCCGGCGGCGCCGGCGCCGCACCGGCAGGAGCACGCGGCCGCGCGGGCGACGCGAACCAGCGGGCCAGCCGGTCCAACTCCTCCCGGTTGCCGCAGGCATCCATCGCCTCCGTCCGGCGCTCTGCCTCGTCGCGCCCCGAAGGCGCCAGGTAGCGGGCGACCGCGTCGGTCAGCGCCCAATTGAGGCCGATGACGTCGCGCGGCGCGCCGAGTCCCGGCACGTCGTCGTCATTGCACAGCGCGAAATGCGCGTAGAAGCTCTCGGAGGCCTCCCCGGCGGCGGAGAAGGCGCACATCTGGCGTGCAAGGTCGCTCGCCGAGCGCAGCCCGCGCGCGCCGCGCACCTCGGCCACCGTCAGCAGCGGCGACAGCGCGTCGTCCAGCGCCGGCGACACGTCGCGGCTGCCGGGCAGCGGCAGCGGCTGCTCCGGCCGGTCGTGGCAGCGTGGGATCGCGACCTGCCGCATCGAAGGGTCGCTGCTGATCTGCAGCACCGCAATCAAGGGCTCGTGCCCCTGCTTGCTCCAGGCGCGGATCCCGGCGATCAGGTCGCGCAGCGTGTCGGCGCCGAAATTCTCGACATAGCCGCCATCCAGCACCTGGCCGAGCGGCTGGTCGCCACGCCGCCCGATCAGGGTTCCGCCGGGCGTGATGTAGGGAAACCGCGCGCTGCTGCTGATTGCCGTGCTCAGCCGGATATCGCGGCCGATCAGGTGCAGCAGGTCGAGCGCCTGCGGGAAATGGTCCTGATTGATCTGCACCGGAGCGGTCACGATCGGCAGGCCGGTGCCGGCATGGGTCCCGTTCAGCAGCAGCAAGGGTAGCCGCCCGAGCAAGGGCCAGGCGACACGCGCCTCCACGCTTGGCCCCGGGACGGCGGCCGGCGGCACCCCGTTCAGCCAGAGACCGAGGAAGCTGTCATCGAGCCCCGCGGCGGCGGTCGGCAGGCCGGCATCGCGCCAGTGGCGCGCCCAGGCGCGTTCCCAGGCCTGTTCGAGCGCGGCAGCACGGTCCGGCAGGTCGTGGAAGGCGAGCCGCGCCAGCAGGTCGGTGGTGAGGTAGCGCGCGATCGGCGGCGCCAGGAAGATCTCGGCCAGCATCCCGCGCAGCCGGTCCCAGCGCTGCTGCGCCTGTTCCGGCGCTTCGACCGGCGCGGCGCAGCCGGCCGGCGGCAGCGAGGCGACCCAGGCGGTCGCGCCGAGGCTGCCGCCCGACACGCCGCTGATCGCGAACAGGGCGCGGCGCAGCGTGCCCGGCAGCATGGCGACGCCATCGGCGCCGGGCTCGGCCCGCAGCCGCATCTCCAGCCGGCGCAGCGCGCGGGCGGTGAACAGCGCGGCGCGGGAAGCGCCGCCCGCCGTCGCCACGATGAGCAGCCGCGGACGGTCGCGCTCGGCCTCGGGCGGGCAGGTCGAGCGCCAGGCGTCGAGCGCGTCCTGCAGCCGCGGCCGTCGGTCCGGCCGGCGCGTGAGATGGGCCTCGGTGCGCTCTGGCGCCGGGCGCGACGGTGACGCGGCCTCCAGCGTGCGCACCGGATGGTTATTGGTGAGCTCCCCGCCCAGCCAGAGCCAGGCCAGCAGCAACACGAGGCCCGGAAGCCCGAAGCCGCGCTCCGCCATCACCACGATGAAGGAGAGGGTGCCGCCGGCCGCCGCGGCGGCGAGGAAGGCGGCGGCGGGCGCGCCGAGCGCGGTGGCGATGCGTCCCTGGTCGAAGGCGAAGGCCAGCGCGAGGACAAGAAAGGCAAGCAGCCAGACGAGATAGCTGTGGCGGCCGAAGGGCAGGCGCTCGGCGCAGGCGCGCCAGCCCAGCGGCCGGCGCAGCCCATCCTCCCCTGCCACGGTGGGCGGCCTACCCTGATCGGCGCGGAGGAAGGCGAAGACACGGGGGTGGTGACGGTATTCGGCGAAAAGCCAGAGCAGCAGGGTGACGATTGCGGCGCCGAGCAGGTTGTACAGGATCCAGGCCCAGTATTCGCGGCCGGGCCGGCCGGCGGCGCTGCGCAGCACCTGGATCATCGCGACCGCGCCCGCGGTGTAGAGAGGCAGCCGCGCCAGCAAACGCCGCAGCCGGGCGCCGGCGGTGGAGACAAAGACCCGGCGGCGCCAGGGCCCCGGCCTCCTGTCCTTGTCTTCGGGATAGGCGCGGCGGAACAGCGCCAGCAGAGCGGGGGTGAATTCCGGCGGCCGCGTCGGTTCCAGGTTCAGGGCCCAGCGGATCCAGAACCAGCAGGTCAGGCCCCAGACGAACACCCCGATATAGAAGAGCGCCAGCTGCCCGGGCCCGCCGACGGCGAGCAGATCGGCGGTCTGGGTCGGCAGCGCGAGGGCGAGGATGCCGAGCAGCCAGAGCAGGATCGGGGCGAAGGCCGCGCCGACGAATCGCGGCAGCAGCCGCCACAGGCCTTCGACGACGCCTGGCTTGCGGCGGGCCGGGACTGCGCGGGGCTGCGGCATCGGCGGGTCCTCCGGCGTTGTGCCGCGGGCGCCCGGGCCGTCACGGCCGGGTCGGGCGCCGGCGGCGATCGCCTCACCGAAAGGTCACGGCGAGCGCCAGCTTTACGGCACGTTGAAATCGGTGATGTTGCAGGTGTTGACCTGCCGCCGCTCCGCCGCCTGGCCATTGGCGAACACGATGCGGATGTCGTTGACGCACTGTCCGCCGGGCAGCCGGATCAGGAAGGACTGGCCTGGCGGCAGCACGTTCTGCCCCAGCCAGTCGCGCCCCCAGGAGCTGACCGAGGAGGACGACACATAGATCTCGTTGATGGCCTGGTTGCCGCGGTTGTTCACGCGGAAGGACGGATCGTTGGACTGGGCCGATGCCGCGCCGGCAAGGACCAGGCCGGCGCCGACCGCCAAGGCGAAGATCGAACGACGAAGGGACATGGCCGTGGGGTTCCTCTGGCAGCCGCCAGAAGGGCGGCGTACCGATCCTGGCACGGCTCCGTTTCAATTCTCTCCTAAGAAGTGTTTCACGCGGGGGCCGACTCTTCCAGGAAGGCCTGCACCACCTGAAACAACGCGCCCCGGTTGCGCTCCATGACGATCGTGTGAGTGCCCTCCCCCAGGATCACCAGCCGCTTGCCGGGCGAGTTCACCAGCAGCGGGAACAGCGTGTTGGCCATGTAAGGCGGGGTGTCGCGGTCCCATTCCGCCAGCACCAGCAGCACCGGGGCGGTGATCTTCGCCGGGTCGTAGAAGGGCCGGCCGACATCCCAGTATTCGCGCGAATCGGCGAGCACCCCGTTGGGGGCGCGCAGCACCTGCGGATTGCGGCGCATGCCCTCGGGGTCGGTCGCCCAGGTCACCCCGGCCCAGTGCTCGAACCAGCCGGGCGGGATCAGCGCGGCGCGCTTCGCCTCCGGCACGCCGGTCATCCAGCGCTCGCGCGCCTGCGCCTGGGTGACGGTGCGATAGGCGCCGAGCTCCGCCCCGGCCTGGATCGGCGACGGCGTGGTGCGGTCCCAGATCGGCGCATAGAGCACGGCGCGCTCGACCAGGTTCGGGTTGTCGGCGGCGAAGCGGCCGGTGAGCGCGGTGCCCCACGACCAGCTCATATGGGTCAGCCGCGGCACGCCACGCTTTTCCCGGATGAAGGCGGCGACCGCGGCGAGATCCGCCACCGCGACATCGCCGCGCACGATCGGCTGGCTCTCATTGGCCGGGCGCGCCATCTCGGGCGGGCGCGTGCTGCGGCCATAGCCGCGCAGGTCCATGCACCACACGTCGAAGCCGCGGCCGGCAATGTAGTCCATCCAGGACACGCCGCCGAGCGGCAGATCGAAGCTGGTATGCGCCGGATAGGTCGCGCCATGGATGAACAGCAGGCTGCGCGCAGGGGCGAAGCTCGTCAGCGATTCGGGGCGCTTGTTGCGGACGAACAGCTCGATGCCGGCATCGCGAGCCGGGACCATGAACTCCTCGGTGACCAGCGACGGCCCGCCCTGGGCCTGGACCCGGGTCGCCAGCAGGGGCGCGGCGAGGGGCGAGGCAAGCAGCGCGCGACGATGCATGGTTTCCTCCAGCGCCAGGCGTGAACGCGCGGAGGCTAGACGCAACCGGCGCGGCGGGCCAGGGCGCTGCCGGTGCCCTGGGGCGGGTGGAAACAGAAAGAGTGGGGGCGGAGTTCACGTCGCGGCAGTGCCGCGACCCCCCACGCCCCCACCTCCTTTTTTTGGCGCCTTGGCGCTGAGCGGCTCCCGCACTCTCAGGCGACGCGGCGTTGTCGGGTGGAGAACGGAGCTACCCGCGTTTCCCCGTAGCCAAAAGAAGGAGGTGGGGGGTCTGGGGGGCGGAGTTCTCTCCGCCCCCCAGTCTTCCTCCGGGGCCGGGCCTACTCCGCGTCGGGCGGGATGACGTTGGTGCGCCGCCCCTCCACCAGCACGTCGCGCATGGTCTCGGCACTCTTGGTGCGGATGTCGTCCCACGCCTCCGGGGTGTGGAAGGCGATGTGCGGGGTGATGACGAGCCGGCCGGCAAGCCAGGATTCGCGCGCGCGATAGGCGCGCAAGAGCGACGGGATGCGCCCCTCCTGCGGCGGCTCCTCGGGGATCACGTCGAGGCCGGCGCCGGCGATGTGGCCGTCGCGCAAGGCTCGCTCGACCGCGTCGATGTCGAGGATCGGGCCGCGCGCGGTGTTCACCACCACCGCATTCCTCGGCAAGAGACGCAGCTCCCGCTCGCCGATCAGGCCGCGCGTCACGCTGGTGAGCGGCGTGTGGATGGAGAGCACGTCGGACTGGCCGAGCAGCTCCTCGAGGCTGCGCGCGCGGCCGACGCCGATCGCGCGGTCGGCACCGTTCGGCAGGAAGGGATCGTAGAACACCACGCGATAGCCGATCGCCTTGGCGCGCAGCGCGGCGGCGGTGCCGATGCGGCCCAGCCCGACGATGCCGAAGGTCTGCGCCTCCTGCCGGCGCACCAGCGGCGAAGGGATCGGCCGCCAGGTGGCCGGCGGCTCCTCGCGCTGGGTATCGTGATAGAGGATCAGCCCGCGGCGCAGCGACATCGCCAGCAGCACGGCGAATTCCGCGACCTCCTGCGTGCCGTAATCGGGCACGTTGCAGACGGTGATGCCGCGCGCGGCGCAGGCGGCGCGGTCCACCCGGTCATAGCCCACGCCCATGCGGACCACGACCTTGAGCCTGGGGAAGCGCGCGAGCTGCTCGGCGGGGACGGACATCCGTAGGGTCATCAGCCCGTCGGCCTCGGCGAGCAGGGAATCCGGCAGCTCGGCGAGGCTCGCCTTGGCGCTGCCGCGCAGGATGCGCACCGAGGGCCCCATGATGCGCTGCTCGAGCTCGGTATCGGGGTAGAGTCCTTCCGGTTCGAGCACCGTCAGCGTCACGAGGCGTCCTCCCTGTCCAGAATGCGGGCCGGAGAATGCGCGGCGGGCGCCGGGGCCGCAAGCAGGCCGCACCCCGGCGCCGGAAGCTCAGAACATCGCGACCGGCGCGACGGTCGAACCGGTACCGCCCTGCATCTTGAGGGGCTGCAGGTTCAGTGCGAATTCGTATTGCCGGCGCGCCGCCAGCTCGTCGAGCTTCATGTTCTCGAGCAGATGCACGCCGTTCACCACCAGCGCGATCTGGTGCACCGGCAGCGAGGCCTGCGGCATGGTCTTTGAAGGCGCGCATTCCACCGGCCAATTGTCGGCGCCCATCAGGATCGGGTTGCGCTGGATGATCCACTCGGCGGCGGCGACGCCGATGCCGGGGCAGGAGCGCACGTAGCGCGCATTGTCGCGGCCCCACAGCCGGCCCCAGCCGGTATGCAGGATGACCGCGTCGCCCTCGCGGATCTCGCTGTTCTGGGCGCGCAGCGCGGCCTCGAGATCGGCGACGGTGATCTCGTAGTCGTCGGGCAGGATCTCGACGCCCTTCTGGCCGGCGACGTCGATCAGCACGCCGCGGGTGAAGATGGTGCCGATGGTGTGCACGCCCATCTCGCGGAAGCCGGTGCGCGTCGCGATGGAGGGCACGTTGACGCAGTTGTAGGTCTCGTCGCCGATGGTCTGGTGCGGGAAGGCGTCGAGCTGGGTGCCGACCTGGCCGATCTCGGAGACCACGATCTCCTCGTTGGAGCCGCGGCGGTTGGCCTGCGGGTTCATGAAGGTCTGCTTGAGGTGCACGTCGAAGCGGCGGGTGCCGAAGAACGGCATCTCGGAGTTCAGCACCTGGCCGAGCTCCATGATGGTGCCGGTGCGGATGAGCTGGGCGGCGGCGCGGGCGCGGTCGGCGGTCATCAGGTTCATGCTGCCGCGGCGGTCGGCCGCACCCCAGCGGGAGGGGCAGCGCTGAGCGGAGGCGGGGGGCGACCAGCCCTGCGCCTGCACCGGCGTCGCCGAGAAACCGAGATGCGCGGTGCCGCAGGCGGCACAGGCCCCCCCAAGCAGAATGCGGCGCGAGAGCGTCTTCATGGCGTTTCTCCCGATGGTAAGATGTGGCGCGGCAGCCGCCGGCGCGGCGGTATCCTGGCACAGGCAGCGGGCGAGTCACGATGGCGGAACGGCGAATCCTGGTGACCGGCGCGGCGAGCGGCATCGGCGCCGCGACCTGCCGGGCGTTCGCGGGGCCGGGCGTCGCCGTGGCGGTGCATACGCGCGGCAACCGGGAGGGTGCGGAGCGCACGGCGGCTGCGGTGCGCGAGCGTGGCGGGGTCGCGGTGACGCTGTTCGGCGATCTCGCCGAATCTGCCGTGCCGTCGCGTGTCGTGGAGGATGCGGCTGCGGCGCTGGGCGGGCTGGATGTCGTGGTGTCGAATGCCGGCTTTGCCGACCGCACGCCGGTCGACGCGCTGAGCGACGAGGCCTATGCGAGGAGCCAGGATGCGATCGCCGCGGGTTTCTTCCGGTTGGCGCGTGCGGCGGGGCCGCATCTGCGCGCGGGGCGCGATCCGCGGCTGGTGGCGGTGTCTTCCTTCGTCGCGCATCTCTTCCGCACCGACACGCCGTTGTTCGCTGCCTCGGCGGCGGCGAAGGCGGGGGTGGAGGCGCTGGTGAAGGCGCTGGCCATCGAGTGGGCGCCGGCGGTGACGGTGAATGCGGTGGTGCCGGGCTACACGCGCAAGGATGCCGGCGCGCATGCGGCGCTGAGTGCGCAGCAGTGGGAGGCGACAGTCGCGCGGATTCCGTTGCGCCGCCTCGGCACGCCCGACGACGTCGCCGCGGCGATCGCGTTCCTGGCCTCGCCTGCGGCCGCCTATATCACTGGCCAGTTGCTCCATGTGGATGGCGGGATCGTGATGTGAGGTTCTTGCGCTCCGTTGTGGTCCCGGCAACGGCATGGCTTTCCCGCCTGTGCTGCCCGCAAGCGCCAAGTATTCAAAAAAAGGAGGGATGGGGTCTGGGGAAGGGAGTTCATCTCCCTTCCCCAGCTCTTGTTGTTTTCCTGTTGCTGGTTTCTCCGGTCTTGGCCCAGGACGGCGTCGTCGCGCATGGCGGCCCGGTGCGTGCGCTGGCGTTGTCCGCCAATGGCGCCGTCCTGGCCTCGGCTGGCTTCGATCGTTCGGTGATCTTCTGGGACCTTGCCGCGCATCGCGTGCGTGCTGTCGCGCGCTGGCATGGCGGCGCGGTGCATGCGCTGGCCGCGCTGCCAGAGGGCTTCGCGTCCGCCGGCGAGGATGGCGGCATTGCGCTGTGGCCGTTGGGCGGCGCGGCGCAGCCGCTGCGCGTGCTGGAGGGGCATGGCGGGCCGGTGGTGGCGCTGGCGGCGGTGCCTGGGCGGCTTGCCTCGGCGAGTTGGGACGGCACGGCGCGGCTGTGGTCGCTGGAGACCGGCGCGAGCCGCGTGCTGGAGGGTCACCAGGGCAATGTGAATGGCGTCGCCTTCCGCAGCGACGGGGTGCTGGCGACGTTGGGGTTCGACGGCACGCTGCGGCTGTGGCCGGAGGGGGAGCCGGCGCGCGTGATCGCGGAATTGGGGCTGCCGCTCAATGCGGTGACGGCGTTGCCGGGCGGCGTGCTGGCGGTGGGCGGGGCGGATGGCGCGGTGCGGCTGGTTGCGCCGGACGGGTCGCAGCGCGCGCTGAGCGCGGGGGAGCGGCCGGTCCTCGCCCTGGCGCCGAGCCCGGACGGGACGCTGCTGGCGGCGGCGAGCCTCGGCGGCAGCGTCGGGATCTGGTCGGTCGCCGATGGAAGGCTGCGGCAGACGCTGCAGGGACCCGGCATGCCGGTGTGGTCGGTGGCCTTCGCGGCGGATGGCCGCACGGTGTGGACCGGCGGCGCCGATGCGCGGATCCGGCGCTGGGATGCGGCGACCGGCCAGGCGCTCGGGCCGATCGGCGAGGCGGAGCCGGCGGTCGCCGGCGATGGCCGCGGTGCGCGGGTGTTCCGTGCCTGCGCCGCCTGCCATGCGCTGACCGAGGATGGCGGCAACCGCGCGGGACCGCATCTGCACGGGCTGTTCGGCCGCCGCATGGGGAGCGTGCCGGGGTATCCCTATTCGGAGCGGCTGGCGCGGGGCGACATCGTGTGGAGCCGCGAGACGGTGGCGGACCTCTTCACCCGCGGGCCGGACGTGGTGACACCCGGGACGCGGATGCCGCTGCAGACGGTGGGAAACGCGGAAGAGCTCGAGGCGCTGCTGCGCTTTCTCGAGCAGGCGACGCGATAGCGCGGGATTTTGCAGAGCTGGGGGGCGGAGATGAACTCCGCCCCCCAGACCCCCCACCTCCTTTTTTTGATTCCGGGGAAGCGCGGCAAGCTCCGTTCTCGGCCCGACAACGCTGCGGCGCCTGAGAGTGCGGGAGGAGCCAGCGGCAATAAGCGGGGGGCGGAATTCGCTCCGCCCCCGATCCTTCTACCGCACGACGCGCACCGGGTGGCTGCCCATCGGCGTGCCGTCCGGCGCGTAGCGGGTGACCTGGTTACCCTCGCGGCGGGCGATGGCGATGAGGCGGCCCTGGCCGTCATAGACCCGGCGCTCGCCCGGGCCGACGCGCTCGACGACGCGGCGGACACGGCCTTGGCGGTCGTAGTGGCGGATGATGTTGCCCTCGCGCTGCACGGCGCCGCGGAAGCGCCCGCGGCGATCGTAATTGTCGGCGACATCGCCGCGACGCTGTACGCCTCCGGGATCGGGCCGGGCATAGCCGCCGCCCTGATAGCCGGGCGCGGGGGCATACGCGCCGCCGCCACCATAGGCGCCGCCGCCCTGATAGGGCCGCTGCTGCTGGGGATAGTAGGCCGGGGGCTGCGGCGCGCCGCCGCCTGGCATGTCGTCATAGGGCCCGGCCAGGGCGGGGGCGCTCAGGCAGGCCAGGGCCAGCAGGGTCGGGGCGAGGCGCATGGGGGATCCTCCACCCCGCCAGCATGCCGCCGCGATACGCGTTACGCCAGCGCGGCGAGCGGGTCCTCACGCGGCCGCGTCTCGGGCAAGGTAAGGACGAGCAGGATCAGGGCGCCGAGCCCGGTCGCCGCAAGCAAGGCGAAGGCCACCCCGAAGCCGAGCCAGCCGGCGACGGCGCCCGCCACCACGGTGCTGACGGTGCCGCCGATGCCGACGGCGAGGCCGAACAGGCCGAGGCAGGTGTTGAAGCGCTCGGTGCCGCGGGTGAGATCGGCGGCGAGCAGCGGCAGCAGCACGCCGAGCGCGGCGCCGCTGATGCCGTCCAGCGCCTGCACCAGGGCGAGGGCGATGGGATCGTGGATCACCGCGAGCAGCAGGCCACGGACCGGCAGGGCGGCGAAGCCGGCGATCAGCACCGGACGGCGGCCGATCCGCTCGGCGAGGCGGCCGAACCAGGGGGAGATCAGCGCCACCACCGCCTGGGGCAGGATGATGGCGGCGGCGACCACGAGATTCGCCTCGTCGCTGGCACGGCGCGTCACGGCCGAGGCGGCGAGCGGCAGCATGGCGGCGTTGGCCAGGGTGAACAGGCCGCAGCAGGCGGCGAAGATCAGCACGCGCCGGTCGCGCATCAGCCGCCGCAGGCCGCGCGCCGCCGTGCCGGTGTGGTGCTCCGGATAGCGGCGCGGGGCGAGGTCGCGGCCGCGCATGGCATAGAGCGCGCCAAGGGCGGGCAAGGCGACGGCGGCGGTCAGCCAGAACACCGCGGCGCCCGAGACATAGGTGCCGACCCAGCCCATGGCGCCGGCGGCGATGGCGCTGCCGAGGGCGGCGAAGCGCGCATTGCGGCCGACCCGCTCGCCGAGGCCCGCCTCGCCCACCAGGGCCAGGCTGAGGGCGGCGATGGCAGGCACCAGCACGCAGCTCGCGAAGCCGTGCAGCACTTCGGCCACCATCACCGGCAGGGTGGCCGGCCAGGCGGCGAAGAGCAGGCCGCTGAGCGCGATCGCGACCAGCGCCGCGGCGGCGGCGAGCCGCTTGTTGGTGAGCGCGTCCACCAGGATGCCGGCGGGCACCTGGCTCAGCATGGCGGCCAGCGTGCCGATGCCGAGGGCGAGGCCGATCTCGAATTCCGGCCAGGCGTGGGACGTCAGATAGACGGCGATGAAGGCGCCGAAGCCGGTCTGCACATTCGCGGCAAAGAAATTGAGGCCATCGAGGCCGAACTGGCTGCGCCGTGCCGGCATGGGGACCGGCCCTAGCGCGAATCGTCGATCGTCTGCTGGGTCGCGGGCTGATCCGGCTGGTCCGGAGGCGCGGCGGCGATCACCGGCCCGCCGGTGCGGTATTCGGGCATGTCGCGCAACTGCTCCGGGCTGAGCAGCAGGGTGATGGCGGCGCGGTCATCGCCCGGGGCGAAGCGCAGGGCGCGCCAGGCCACCGCGATCTTGCGCCGGCCGACGCCGAGAAAGCCGCCATAGTCCAGGATGGCGGCGACCGGCTGGCCATTGGCGTCGAGCAGGACATTGGCGACCTGGGCGACCACGGTGCCGCGGGGCCCCAGGACGTTGCGGCCGATCAGCGTGACCGCGTCGGTGCTGGCGATCGGCTCGCGCTGCGGCTCGGGGGCCGGCGCCTGCGCGGGGGTGGCGGCGAGGCCCTGCACCTGGAACAGGAGCACGAGAAGGAGCGGCAACGGCACCGGCATGCGCCGGAGCTTGCCACAGGGCCGCGACGATGCCGCGGCCTCGAACGATCACAACACGGAGGTGGCGTGTGGCGCGGGCGAGGTTCACGGCGCGCGCGAAGCCGTGGCAGCCTGGGCGCCGCCGCATCGGAACGAGGGGGGAGATGGGACAGGTAGAGGGCAAGGTGGCGCTGGTGACCGGCGGCGCCTCCGGCATCGGCGCCGCCTGCGCGGCAGTGCTGGCCCGCGAAGGGGCGACGGTGGTGCTGACCGACCTGGACGAGGCCGGCGGCGCGGCGGTGGCGGCGCATATCCGGAAGGCCGGCGGCCAGGCGGCCTTCCTGCCCCAGGACGTGACCGAGGAGGCACGCTGGGAAGAGGTGGTGGCCGAGGTCGAGCGGCTGCACGGGCGGCTCGACGTGCTGGTCGCCAATGCGGGGATCGCGGTGATGGGGCCCGTGCTCGAGATGCCGCTCGCCGATTGGCGGCGGCAGATGGCGGTGAACGTGGACGGGGTGTTCCTGGCGGTGAAGCACGCGGTGCCGGCGATGCGCCGCCGCGGCGGCGGCTCGGTGATCATCATGTCCTCGGTCGCGGGGATCCGCGGCTCGGCAGGGCTCGCGGGCTATTCGGCGAGCAAAGGGGCGGTGCGGCTGTTCGCGAAATCGGTGGCGATGGAATGCGCGGGCGCGCGCGACGGAGTGCGGGTGAACTCGGTGCACCCCGGCATCATCGCGACCTCGATCTGGGACAAGATGGATGCGCGGCGGAATACGGCGATCGATCCACGCGAGCTCGCCACGACCGCGGTGCCGATCGGCGTGGCGGGCGAGGCGGAGGACATCGCCAATGGCGTGCTGTTCCTCGCCTCTGACGCGTCGCGGCACATGACGGGGGCGGAGCTGGTGATCGATGGCGGGATGACGGCGGGACGGGCGGGGAACCTAGCGCGATAATAGCTGGGGGGCGGAGTGAACTCCGCCCCCCAGACCCCCCACCTCCTTTTTTTGGTTATGGGGAAGCGTGGCGAGCTCCGTTTGGAACCCGACGACGGCGTAGCGCCTGAGAGTGCGGGATGGGCCAGCACCAATAATAGGACCGCTCTACCGCGCGGCAGCGAGGGCCCTGAGGGCCGAAAGCTGGACCTTGCCCAGGGCGGTGCGCGGCAGGGCAGAGACCAGCACGACGTCGCGCGGATGCTTGAAGCGGGCGAGCCTTCCTTCGAAGTGGTGCAGCAGCACGTCGCGGTCGAAGCCCGGGCCGGGGACGACGATGGCGACCGGCACCTCGCCCCAGCGCGGATCGGGGCGAGCGCAGACGGCGCCTTCCAGGATTCCGGGCGCGGTGAGCAGCACGCGCTCGAGCTCCGCGGGGTAGATGTTCTCGCCGCCGGAGATGATCACGTGCTTGATGCGGTCGGTGAACCACCAGCGGCCGTTCTCGTCCATGCGGCCGACATCGCCGGTGGCGAACCAGCCCTCGCGCAGGACCGCGGCGGTGGCTTCGGGCGCGCGCCAATAGGTCTGCATGACATTGGGGCCGCGGATTGCGATCTCGCCGGTGGCGCCGGTGGGGAGCTCGCGGCCTTCGGCGTCCTGGATGCGGCAGGCGCAGAGCGGCGCGGGGCGGCCGATGGAGCCGGGGGCGGCGAGCGCTTCCTCGCGCGTCTGGCCGATGGCGATCGGGCAGGTCTCGGTGGCGCCGTAGATCTGTTGCACGGGAATGCCGCGCGCGTGGAAGGCCGCGACGAGCTCGAGCGGCACGTCGGAGGAGCCGGCGCCGATGGCGCGGAGGGAGGAGAGATCGCTGGTGGGCCAGCGTGGATGGGTGACGAGGGCGCGCATGACCGCGGGGACCAGGAGGGTGAGGGTGATGCGCTCGGCGGCGACGGTGTCGAAGAAGGCGTCGGGATCGAAGCGCGGGTGGAGGATAACGGTGGCGCCGATCCGCAGGGCCGGCACCGTCTGGATGTTGAGGCCGCCGACATGGAACATCGGCAGCACGGTCAGCACGCGGTCCTGCGGCGTGAGGCCGAAGAGCGCGATGGCGTTGTCCGCGTTCGCCGCGATCGCGGCCTGGGTGAGCAGCGCTCCCTTGGGGCGGCCGGTGGTGCCGGAGGTGTAGACGAGCAGCAGCGGGTCTTCGGGCTTTCCGTGCTGGGGTAGCGGCGGGGTGGAAGTGGGTTCGGCTGCGAGGGTGGTGCGTGCGGGAAGTGTCGTGGCGAAGTCCGGTGCGCCGGGGCCGGTGATCAGCAGGGCGAGTTCCGCGTCCCCGACGATCCAGCGGAGTTCTTCCTCGGCGAGGCGCCAGTTCAGCGGCACGAGGATCGCGCCGAGGGCGGCGCAGGCGTAGAGCGCGGCGAGCATGGAAGGGTCGTTCAGGCCGATCCAGCCGACGCGGTCGCCGCGTGTCGCGCCGGACGCCGTGAGCCGCGCCGCGAGGCGCTGGGTCGCTTCGTGCAGCGCTTGCGGCGGCCGGATCACGGTGCCGCGCTCCGTTTGCCGCCGGACAACGCCATGCGGGCTGCGCGTGCGCTCCCCGCCGGCGCCAGTAGGCAAAAAAAGGAGGTGGGGGGTTTGGGGGGCGGAGTTCTCTCCGCCCCCCAATCTTCATTCATCCGTCTCCTCCTTCTCGTACAGCGCCTCACGCCCGATCCGATCGAGGCACAGCTCCGCTGTCCATGGCAGCATCAGCGAGCCGCAGCGGCTGTCGCGGTACATGCGTTCGAGCGGCAGCGATTTCAGCATCGCCTGGCCGCCGCAGGTGCGCAGCGCCAGCGCGCAGAGGGTGTTGGCGTTCTCCATCGCGCTGTGCTGGGCGGCCCAGGCGCGCAGGATCTGGTCCTTGGTGGGATCGGGGCCGGCGTCGGTGATGGCCTGGAACCAGAGTGCCTTGGTCTGTTCCAGCGTCACCTTCATCTGCGCGACGGCGATCTGCTTGGTGGGGTACATGCGGCGTTTCACCGGCGGCGTGCCGGGCCATTCGCCGCGCAGGTACTTGATCGTGAAGTCCAGCGCCGCCTGCGCGATGCCCATGTAGGTGGGCGAGAGGGTCAGGAACATGTGTGGCCAGCGGGAGGCGGCCTGGAAGTAGAGGCCGGGGGGCATCAGCGCCGCGTCCTCCGGCACGAAGACGTCCTTGAACAGCAGGTTGCGCGAGACGGTGCCGCGCATGCCGAGCGGGTCCCAGTCGCCGACCACGGACACGCCGGGAGCCTGCGCGGGCACTGCGAGGTAGAGGGTGTCGCGGCGGGAGAGGCGCTCGCCGTGGTCCTCGGTGCAGAGGATGCCGTAGTAGTCGGCGTGGCCGGCGAGGCTGGCGAAGATCTTCTTGCCGTTGACGAGGTAGCCGCCGTCGACGCGGCGCGCGGTGGTGCCGAAGGCGACGGTGCCGGCGGCGGCCGCGCCGCCTTCCGAGAAGGGCTGCGAGTAGATGGCGCCGTCGCGGAGGATGCGGTCGTAGTGCAGGCGGCGGCGGCGATGGTGCTCGGCACGTGTCGCGGGGTCGAGCTCCAGGCCCTCGGTCAGCGCGCCGGTCCACAGGGTGGAGCAGACATGCATGTTCCAGGTGAGCGCCGTCGCGCCGCAGTAGCGGCCGAGCTCGGCGGCGGCCATGCAGTAGGCGCGGAACCCCGCCCCTGCCCCGCCATCCTCCGCCGGGATGCAGATGCCGAGCAGGCCTGCGCGATGCATGTCGCGGTAATTCTCGGTGGGGAAGCTCGCCTCGCGGTCCCAGCGTGCGGCGCGCGGCGCGAGGATCTCCTCGCCGAAGCGGCGGGCCTGCTCCGTCAGCGCGGCTTCCTGCGGCGTCAGGCGGAAGGCCTCGGGATCGAAGATCGGCGCGTCCATCTCAGCCCTCCGGCAGCGCGGCGAGGAAGCGCGCGACGACGCCGTTGAAGACGTCCGGCCGCTCGAGATGCGCGAGATGGCCGGCGCCGGGGATGACCGCGAGCTGCGCGCCGGGGATGGCGTTGGCCATGCGCTCCATGGTGCGCAGCGGCGCCGCCGGATCCTGCTCGGCGGCGATCAGCAGGGTGGGTGCGGCGATGCGCGCCTGATCGCCGCGGCGGTCGAAGGTGGTGAGGCAGCGAAGTGTCGCGCGGTACACGCGCTCCGGCACGGAGGCGAGGGCAGCGACGGCGGCTGCCATCGCGGCGGGGTCGGCGCCCTCGGCGGTGATGCCGGCGAGCATCTCCGGCGCGGCTTCCTGCATCGACTTGCCGGCATCGAGCGGGCCGAGGCGTGCGCGCAGGAAGGCCTCGGCGAAAGCGGGATCGCGCCCGCCGAAGGCCGGCGTCGTCGCGTAGAGGATCAGCGCCTGCACGCGATCGGGGAACGCCAGCGCGAATTCCTGCGCCACCATGCCGCCGATCGAATGGCCGAGCAGCACCGCACGCCTGACGCCGCGCGCATCGAGCGCGTCGCGCAGCGCGGCGGCGATCGCGGGAAAGCTCGTTTCCGTAAGCGGCGGCGCGCCGTGATAGCCCGGCAGCGGCCAGTCGATCGCCTCATGCCCGACGAGCGCCGGCAGGGTCGGCGCCCAGGCCGCGCCGCCGATGCCGTGCAGCAGCACCACATGCGTCATCAGATCAGCAGCCTCCCCGCTTCGATGATGGTCTCGCCGTCGAGCGCGATGGTGGTGTTGAAGACCGGGATGTCGAAATGGCCCTCGGTGAAGCGGCCGGCGAATTCGTTGGCGCCGGTCGAGAACAGGAAATTCCCCGCCGCGGCGCGTAGCTCGGTGCCGTTGGTGTCGCGCCGGCCGTACATCGCGAGCGCCTCGTAGCGCGCGCGCTCGTTCATGCCCCAGCCGACATGGCTGACGGCGTAGGCGGCGCGATCGCCCCAGGCTTCGAGGTAGCGCCGCATCATCTCCGCATCCGCCCCCTGCCCTTCGATGGCGGTGATGTGGTCGTCGACGAGGGTAAGACGCACCGGCCGTTCCAGGTAGCGCTTGAAGGTGAGGTTCACGTCGCCGGCGGCGAGCACCAGCGTGCCGCTCACCGTGCCGGCCCGCGGGAAGCTCACCACCACGCCGCCCGGCCAATGCGCGACGGTGCCGGGGCGATCGGTCCAGCCCCAGACGCCGGCGGTGGTGGCGCCTTGCAGATCCACCGCGAGGTCGGTGCCGGCGGCCGAGGTCACCGTCATGCGGCGTGCGGCGCGGGCGCGCCTGACCGCCGCCTTCACCCGCGGCTCCAGCGCCGGGTCGGGCACCAGCCGCTCGAGCGCCTCGGGATGCTCGTTGCTCACCATCAGCACGCGGGCGCCGGCGGCGAGGATCTCCTTCAGCTCCGGCGCGTGCAGCAGGCCCTCGAGCGTGAGATCCACGACCAGGGGCGAGGCCTTCAGCGCCGCCAGCGCGGCGGGGTGCCCGGCCAGCGCGCGCGACGCGCCGGTGGAGCGCACCGGCACCGGCGCACGCTGCGGTGGTGTCGGCACAACCAGGCGGAAGGGCCGGCAGCCCAGCCGCCGCGCCGCGAGCTCGGAGAGCTCGAGGTTCAGCACCCTGCTCTGGCTTTCCGCGAGCAGGCAGAGCGGCTCGTCGGCGGCCGCCCTGCACAGGCGCAGCACGGCTTCGAAGGCCTCGATCCATTGGGGTTCGATGCGGTCGGTCAGCACGGCGTCCTCCTGCCCGGACGGAGTTAGATGAATTCGCATGAAGTCGCCAAGCGGAATTGTGCACAAAGTCCCGTGCGCGTGCGATTGCCGGGCCCGAACCGGGTTATGAAATCAAACCGGCACAGTGACGCGGTGGACCGAAGCTCGGCCAGGGGATCATGGAACGCGCAAGCGCAAGAAGCGCCGCATCGGGCGAGCGGTTTGTCGACGAATACTTCCTGTCGCTGCTGGCGCGCGCCTCGCATGCGGTCTCGGCCGAGTTCCATGCGCGGCTGCGCAGCCGCGGCGTCTCGGTGCCGGTGTGGCGGGTATTGGCGACACTTTCCGGCAGCCCGGGCGAGACGGTCGGCGCGCTCGCGCAAGCCTGCCTGCTGCAGCAGCCGACCATGACCAAGGTGCTCGACCGGATGGAACGGGACGGGCTGGTGCGCCGCCGCCAGGACGAGACCGACCGGCGGCTGGTCAGGCTGGTGCTGACGCCGCGCGGCGAGGCGATGGTGGCCGACCTGCTGAACGCGGCGCGGGCGCATGAGGCGGAGCTGCTGGCGCGCCACCCGGAGGCGCAGGCGATGAAGGACCTGTTGCGGGCACTGATCGCCCGCCAGCCGGGCCGGCGGGGGCGCTGATGCGGCTGCCGCCGATCCCGGCCCTGGAGCGGGTGGTGCTGGTGCTGCTGGCGGTCGCGGCGGTGGTGCAGATCGTGGTGCTGGTGGTGGGCTGAGCGGCCTCAGCGCCCCGAAGGCGCCGAGGCGGCGCGCCACCGCGATGCCTGGGTGCGGGCCAGGAGGGGCGCTGCCCCTCCTGGACCTCCCCGCCGGGGGGCGAGCGATGCCCCCCAGCGGGGAGAGCCCGAGAGGGGCAGCGCCCCTCTCGGTCCCGCACCCCGGCCTTCAGCGCACCACCCGCCGCGCGCCCGCCGGCGAGAGCCAGGCGAGGTCGCCGGCGGCGAAGCAGGCGACGGGGGCGGGGATGGCGGGGTCCACCACGACGATGTCGCCGCGCAGGCCGGGTGCGATGCGGCCGCGATCGCCGAGGCCGAGGGCCTGGGCGGGGTTGGCGGAGATCAGCGCCCAGGCGCGCGGCAGGTCCAGCACGCCGCGCTTCGCCAGGATGAAGGCGGCCTGGAGCATGGCGGGCCAGTAGTAGTCCGAGGCGAGGATGGTCACGATGCCGCGTTCGGCGAGCGGCGCGGCGGCGGCCCAGCCGATATGGCTGCCGCCGCGCACGACATTGGGCGCGCCCATCACGACGTGCTCGCCGGCCTCGCGTGCGGCGACCGCGACCGCCTCGGCCACCGGGAATTCGCAGATGGTGGCGCCGAAGGCGCGGTAATGCGCGCGGTCTTCCAGCGTCGCGTCGTCGTGGCTGAGCATGGGGATGCCGGCGCGGCGCGCCGCCGCGGCGAGGCGTTCGCGTGCGGCCGGGATCTCGCCGCGGCGGGCGAAGGCGCGTTCGGCGAGGGCGCGGAAGGCTTCCACCTCCATGGCCGCGCGGGCGGCGTATTTGGATGTCTGTATGGGATCTTCGAGCTTCTTCACGATCGCCGGCGTGTGGTCGTTGAAGCCGAGAAGGTGGACCGTCCCGGCTTCGATGCCGTGCAGCGCGTCGTCCAGCGCGTCGAGATTGTCGGCCTCGAAGCGGAGATGGATGCGGAGGTCCGTGGCGGCGCGGGCGCGTTCCGCGGGTAGCGCGGCGGCCAGGGTGTGCCAGGCCTCGAGCGAGCGCAGCCCGGGTTCCCAGGACAGGGTGACGCCGAGATAGGCGGTGGTGATGCCGGCACCGATGAGCTGCGCGGCGGAATCGCGCAGCGCGAGGCCGGCGGGGAAGCCGATGCCCGGGCGCGGCTGGAGCTGGCGCTCATGCGCGTCGCCATGGATGTCGACGATGCCGGGCAGGACGTAGAGGCCGCTGGCGTCGAAGCGCCGCGCATCCGCCGGCGCCGTCTCGGCGATCCTGCCGTCATGCAGGCAGAGTTCGGATTCGGCGAGGCTGCCCCGAAGCACCTCGCCGCCGGTCAATCTCCAGCTCAAGGGTCACTCCTCCACGACGATCTGCACGCGGCCCGCGGCGTAGCAGGCCTGGGTATAGTCCACCGGCCTTCCATCGGGGTCGACGTTGAGCGCCTCGGCGACGATGACCGGGCGCGAGCGGGTCTGGGTGAGGTGCTCCGCCTCCTCCGCGCTCGGCAGCCGCGCGGCGATGCGGGTGACCTTGCGACGGTAGTCCGGCACGCCACAGGCCGCGAGCCCGACGGTGATCGAGGCCTGCTCGCGCAGATGCGCGGCGAGGGCGGCGAAGCGCGGCAGCGGGAAGTGATGCGCGCCGAGCACGACGGGGCGGCCATCCGCAAGGCCGAGCCGCAGCACGCGCAGCACGGAGCGGCCGCGGCGGAGATTGAGCGCTTCCGCCATCGCGCCTTCGGCCTCGAGCTCCTCGATGCGCAGGATGCGGCCCTGGGGTTCGCGATTCTGCCGGCGGATGGTTTCCGAGAATCGCGTGCGGGGCCCGAGCGGATAATCCAGCACGTCCTCGGCGACGAAGGCGCCGCGGCCCTGCTCGACGCGGATGAGGCCGCGCGATTCGAGATCCTCGAGCGCGCGGCGCACGGTGTGACGGTTGACCTGGAAGCGGGCGACGAATTCCGCCTCGGTCGGCAGGCGCGTGCCGGGCCCGCGTTCGCCGCCGGTAATCTCGGCCTCGAGCGAGGCGGCGATCTGCCGCCAGAGAGCGACGCCTTCGCCGCGGGCGAGGCGGGCTGTCATGGAAAGTTCAGACATCGGTGAACCGGGTTCTGGCAAGAGACGGGTTGACGTCTACCCGCTCGGATATCTACACGTCTAGACAAATCTACGTCGGACCAGAGGTGATGACGACGAGCGGAATCAAGCAGCGGCAGCGCTGGATGGGGGTGCTGGCGCGCGCCTCGGGCGAGGCGATCGCGACGCGGCTCGAGGCGGTCGGGCCGCTGCCGGCGCATGAGCGGCTGCGCGGGCCCGAGACCGGCCTGGTCATGGTGCGCGGGCGCGCCGGCGGCGACGGCGCGCCGTTCAATCTCGGCGAGATGACGGTGACGCGCTGCGCCGTGCGGCTCGGCGATGGCGTGGTGGGGCATGCCTATGTCGCGGGGCGCGATGCGCGGCAGGCGGAGCTCGCGGCGGTGGCGGATGCGCTGCTGCAGGGCGCGCGGCGGGATGCCGTGATGGCGGCGGTGGTGGAGCCGCTGGCGGCGGCGCAGCGCGCGGCGGACGAGGCGGAGGCGCGCAAGGCGGCGGCGACGCGCGTGAACTTCTTCACCATGGCGGCGATGCGATGAGCGGATTGCTGCCCGGCTTCGCCGACCCCGTGCTGGATGCGCAGGCCTGCTTCCGCGCGGTGCTGGACGCGATGAGCCGCCCGGGGCGCGTGGTGCGGCTCGGCGAGGGGTTGCGGCCCCCTGCCCCGCTCTCCGCCGCGGCGGCGGCGGTGCTGCTGACCCTGGCGGATGCCGACACGCCGCTGTGGATGGAGGCGGGCGAGGATGCCGCGGCCTGGGTGCGCTTCCACTGCGGCGCGCCGCTGGTTGCGGAGGCGGCGCATGCGAGCTTCGTGGTGGCCAGCGGCGGCGCGCCTTCGCTCATGGCGCTGGAGGCCGGCAGCGACGAGGAGCCGCAGCGCGGCGCGACGCTGATCCTGGAGGTGAGCGCCTTGGTCGAGGGCGAGGGCTGGCGGCTGAGCGGGCCGGGAATCGCGCACGAGCACCGGCTGTCGGTGGCAGGGCTGCCGGCGGGCTTCGCCGCGGCGTGGGCGGCGAACCGGGCGCGGTTCCCGCGCGGGGTGGATGTGATCCTGTGCAGCGGTGCGCGGCTTGCGGCGCTGCCGCGCACCGTCGCGATCGCGGAGGGTGAAGCCCGGAGCGTGAATCGCGACGGCGACAACAACGCGATCGCGGAGGGCGAAGCCCGGAGCGTGAATCGCGACGGCAGCAGCCGCGCGATCGCGGAGGGTGAGGCCCGCAGCGTGAATCGCGACGGCGACAACAACGCGATCGCGGAGGGCTAGGCCATGTATGTCGCGGTCAAGGGCGGCGAGAGCGCGATCGCCAATGCCCATGCCTGGCTCGCCGAGCTGCGGCGCGGCGACGCCGGGGTGCCGGAACTGTCGCTGGCGCAGATCGAGGAGCAGCTCGGCCTCGCGGTGGACCGGGTGATGGCCGAAGGGTCGTGCTGCGACCGCGGCCTCGCCGCGCTCGCCATCAAGCAGGCGCGCGGCGACCTGATCGAGGCGGCCTTCCTGCTGCGCGCCTATCGCACCACGCTGCCGCGCTTCGGCGCGACGGCGCCGCTCGACACCGGACGCATGCGCATCCGCAGGCGGGTGAGCGCGACCTACAAGGACCTGCCGGGCGGGCAGGTGCTGGGGCCCACCTTCGACTATACGCATCGGCTGCTGGATTTCGCGCTCGCCGCCGAAGGCGGCGCGGCGGATGCGCCGCCGCAGCTGCCGGCCGATGCGGCGCCGGTGCCGCGGGTGACGGAGCTGCTGGCGCGCGAGGGACTCATGCAGCGCGAGGCCGCATGCGAGGACGAGCCTGGCGATCTCACGCGCGAGCCGCTGGCCTTCCCGGCCTCGCGCCCGGTGCGGCTGCAGAACCTGGCGCGCGGCGACGAGGGCTTCCTGCTCGGCCTCGCCTATTCGACGCAGCGCGGCTACGGCAACACGCATCCCTTCGTCGGCGAGATCCGCCACGGCGTGGTGGCGGTGGAGTTCACCCCGCCGGAGCTCGGCTTCCCCATCGAGATCGGCGAGATCGCCGTCACCGAATGCCAGATGGTGAACCAGTTCAAGGGCAGCCGCACCGAGCCGCCGCAATTCACCCGCGGCTACGGCCTCGCCTTCGGCCATGGCGAGCGCAAGGCGATGGCGATGGCGATGGTGGACCGCGCGCTGCGCGCCAAGGAGCTCGGCGAGGACACCACCGCGCCGGCGCAGGACGAGGAATTCGTGCTGTATCATTCCGACAATGTCGAGGCGACCGGCTTCGTCGAGCATCTCAAGCTGCCGCACTACGTGGATTTCCAGAGCGAGCTCGAGAATGTCCGCGCCATGCGGCGCGACGCCGCGCCGGCCGACGAGGACGAGGAAAGGGCCGCCGCGGAATGACCGAGCGCGGATACAATTTCGCCTATCTCGACGAGGCGACGAAGCGGATGATCCGCCGCGCCATCCTGAAGGCGGTGGCGATCCCGGGTCACCAGATCCCGTTCGGCGCGCGCGAGATGCCGCTGCCCTATGGCTGGGGCACCGGCGGCATCCAGGTGACCGCCTCCATCCTCGGGCCGCGCGACGTGCTGAAGGTGATCGACCAGGGCGCCGACGACACCACCAACGCGGTCTCCATCCGCCGCTTCTTCCGCCGCGTCGCCGGCGTCGAGACCACCGAGCGCACGGCGGAAGCGACGGTGATCCAGACGCGCCACCGCATCCCGGAGCGCGTGCCGGTGGAGGGGCAGATCATCGTCTACCAGGTCCCGCAGCCGGAGCCGCTCTACAAGCTCGAGCCGCGTCGCGCGGAGACCCGGCGCATGCATGCGCTGGCCGATTACGGGCTGATGCATGTGCGGCTCTACGAGGATATCGCCCGGCTGGGGCGCGTCGCCACCGCCTACGACTATCCGGTGATGGTGGACGGCCGCTACCTGATGGCGCCCTCCCCCATCCCGGCCTTCGACAACCCGAAGATGGACCGCATGCCGGCGCTGCAGCTGTTCGGCGCCGGGCGCGAGAAGCGGATCTACGCGGTGCCGCCCTACACGCCGGTGCGGAGCCTCGATTTCGAGGACCATCCGTTCCGCCCGATCCGCGCGCCGCATGCCTGCGCGCTGTGCGGCAGCAGCGAGTCCTATCTCGACGAGGTGGTGACGGACGACAAGGGCGGGCGGATGTTCGTGTGCTCGGATACGGATTACTGCGCATCGCGGCGCGATGTCGCGCAGGAGGCGGCGGAATGAGCCCGCTGCTCGCCGCGCGCGACCTCACGCTGCGCTTCGGCGCCATCCCCGCGCTGGATGGCGTGTCGCTGGAGATCTGGCCCGGCGAGGTGGTCGCCATCGTCGGCGAGTCCGGCTCCGGCAAGACCACGCTGCTGCGCGTGCTGTCCGGCCAGCAGCGGCCGGAAGCCGGCGCGGTGCTGTACCGCGACCCGGAGGGCGCGGAGCAGGACATCCTCGGCATGAGCGAGGCCGCGCTGCGCCGGCTGATGCGCACCGACTGGGGCTTCGTGCACCAGAACCCGCGCGACGGGCTGCGCATGGGCGTCTCCGCCGGCGGCAATGTCGGCGAGCGGCTGATGGCGGTCGGCGCGCGGCACTATGGCTCGATCCGTGCCGAGGCCACCGCGTGGCTGAAGCGCGTGGAGATCGATCCGGCGCGCATCGACGACCTGCCGCGGCACTTCTCCGGCGGCATGCAGCAGCGGCTGCAGATCGCGCGCACCCTGGTCACCCGGCCCCGCCTCGTCTTCATGGACGAGCCGACCGGCGGCCTGGATGTCTCGGTGCAGGCGCGGCTGCTGGACCTGATCCGCGCCCTGGTCGCCGACCTGCGCCTCGCGGTGCTGATCGTGACGCATGACATCGCCGCGGCGCGCCTGCTCGCGCACCGGCTGCTGGTGATGCGGCAGGGCCAGGTGGTGGAAGCCGGGCTGACGGACCGCGTGCTGGACGATCCGCAGCATCCCTATACCCAGCTCCTCGTCAGCTCGGTCCTCGCGGCATGAGCGACGCGCTTCGCACCGAAGGTCTTGCGAAGACCTTCACCCTGCATCTGCAAGGCGGCACGCGCATTCCCGTGCTGCGCGGCGTCGAGCTCGCGGTCGCGCCCGGCGAATGCGTGGCACTCGCCGGCCCCTCCGGCGCCGGCAAGTCCACGCTGATGCGCTGCCTCTACGGCAACTACGCCGCCGGCGCGGGGCGCATCCTGCTGCAACACCAGGGAAGCGAGGTGGACCTCGCCGCGGCGTCGCCGCGCGACATCATCGCCATCCGCCGCGAGACGCTGGGCTATGTCTCGCAATTCCTCCGCGTCATCCCGCGCGTGCCGACGCTCGACATCGTCGCCGAGCCGCTGGCCGCGCGCGGCATGGCGCGCGAGGAAGCCCGCGGCCGCGCCGCCGCCCTGTTGCGGCGCCTGAACCTTCCCGAACGGCTGCACGCCCTGCCGCCCGCCACGTTCTCCGGCGGCGAGCAGCAGCGGGTGAACCTTGCCCGCGGCTTCGCCCCGGGCTACCCCGTGCTGCTGCTCGACGAGCCCACCGCGAGCCTCGATGCCGGCAACCGCGCCGTGGTCGTCGCATTGATCCGCGAAGCCAAGCAGGCCGGCACCGCCATCATCGGCATCTTCCACGATGCCGAGGTGCGCGACGCCGTCGCCGACCGCCGCTTCGAGGTCGCCCCCTTGCAGGACGCCGCATGAGTCCCGAGAAGATCCTCACCAACGCCATCCTCGTCCTGCCGAACGAGACGACACCTGGCACCGTGCTCCTGCGCGGCGGCAGCATCGCCGAGGTGCAGCCAGGGCGCTCGCGCTTGCCTGGTGCGCTGGACCTCGAAGGCGACTACCTCATCGCCGGCATCGTGGACGTGCACACCGACAACCTCGAGCGCCAGGTGCAGCCGCGGCAGAACGCCCGCTGGCCCTCGCGCTCCGCCATGCTCGCGCATGACGCGCAATGCGCCTCGGCCGGCGTCACCACGGTGCTCGACGCGCTCTGCCTCGGCGATCTCGGCTTCGACCCCGGCCGCTGCCAGACCTTCCTCGACGGCGTGCGCGACCTCGACGCCCTCGCCGATGCCGGCGTGCTGAAATCCGAGCACTTCCTCCATCTGCGCTGCGAGCTCCCCGCCCCCGACATGAAGGCGGCGCTCGATCCCGTCGCGGATCACCCGCGCGTCGTCATGGTCAGCCTCATGGACCACTCGCCCGGCGTCGGCCAGTACCGCGACATCGAGCGCTACCTCGCGATGCGCCAGAAGCAGAAGCAGATGCCGGAAGACGAGGTGCGCCAGCGCATCGCCGAGCTCCACGCCCAGCGCGAAAGGCTGCGCGAGCCGCAGCGACGCTGGCTGCTGGAGCGCATCCGCCACCGCGACCTGGCGCTCGCCTCGCACGACGACGACGATCCCGCCGAAGTGAAGCGCAACCTGGACGACGGGATCGGCATCAGCGAATTCCCCGTCACCATGGAGGCCGCGCTCGCCGCGCGCGACCTCGGCCTCGACATCATCGCCGGCGCGCCCAACATCGTCCGCGGCGGCAGCCATTCCGGCAACCTCGCCGCCGCCGACCTGGTGCGCCAAGGCGCCGTGCACGCCTTCGCCTCGGACTACGTGCCCGCCGCCATGCTCGAAGCCGCGTGGCGCTGCGCGCAGGACACCGGCATCGCCCTGCACGCCGCAATCGGCATGATCACCGACCAGCCCGCGCGCATGGCGCGCCTCAAGGACCGCGGCCGCATCGAACCCGGGCTGCGCGCCGATCTCGTGCAGGTGCGCACCCACGACACCATGCCCATCCCCCGCCGCGTCTGGCGCGCCGCGGCGCGTGTGGCGTGATGAGGGCGCTTGAGGCCGTGAGTGCGGGACCGAGAGGGGGCGCTGCCCCCTCTCGGGCTCTCCCCCGCTGGGGGGCACGGCTGCCCCCCGGCGGGGAGGTCCAGGAGGGGCAGAGCCCCTCCTGGCCCGCATCACGGCATCAAGTGCCGCACCCATGACGCCGCATCGCGTCGCGCTCTACTGGGCGCCGGAGGTCGGGGATCCGCTGCACGCGCTGGGGTCGCGCTGGCTTGGGCGGGATGCGGTGGCTAACGCCGCGGTGGCGCAGCCGGACGTGGCGGAGATTGCGGAGATCACGGCGGAGCCTTGCGTCTATGGCTTGCATGCGACCTTGAAGCCGCCGTTCCGGCTGACCGGCGCCTATGAGGCGGTGCGCGATGGCGCGCTCGCGGTCGCGGCGCGGACTGCGCCTTTCGAGCTGCCGCCGCTCTCCGTGCAGGACCTGCACGGCTTCCTGGCGCTGCGCGAGAACTATCCCTGCCCGGCGCTGCATCTCTTCGCCGATGACTGTGTGGAGGCGGTGGATGCGTATCGCGTGCCGCCGGACGAGGCGGAGCTGGCGCGGCGCCGGCCGGAACGACTGAGCGAGGCGCAGCGCGTGCTGCTGGCGCGCTGGGGCTATCCCTACGTGTTCGAGGAATGGCGCTTCCACGTCACGCTGACGCGGCGGCTGACGCCGGAGGAGAAGGCGCGCGTGCTGCCGGCCGTCACCGCGTTCCTCGGCGATGCGCCGGCGCAGCATCGGCGGGTGGAGAGTCTCTGCATCTTCGTGCAGGCAGCGCCGGGCGCGCCCTTCACCCTCGCCGAGCGTCTCCCGCTGCAAGGTTGAGCGCGGCGAGCACGCGCGCGACGCCGTCCTCGATGCTGGCCTCGTTGCTGATGGTCGCGATGTCCAGGCCTTGCGGCAGCGGCGCCTCGCGGCTGAGGCGTGCCGCGATCTCCGCCGCGGCTTCACGGCCGCGGGCGGCAAGCCGCTCGGCGCGCAGGGCGAGCGGCGCGGTGATGTTGAGCACGCGCAGCCGGTAGCGCGACGCGGCTTCCGGCAAGGCGTGGCGCGACAGGTTCGCGATCACCACCCGGCCGGCCCCGAGATCGGCCTCGATCGCGCGCGGGATGCCGTAGAGCAGGCCATGCGCGGCCCAGGACAGGGCGAAGCCGCCGGCCGCGCGCGCAGCGGCGAATTTCGCCTCGGTCATCGGCAGGTGGTCCTCGCCCCCGGAATCGGCCGGGCGGGTGATGGCGCGGCGGGCGAAGACGAAGCGAGCATCGCCCGCGAGCCGGGCGCGCGCGGCTTCCATCAGCGTGTCCTTGCCGGCCCCGGAAGGGCCCACCACCGCGACCAGCATCGCGCGTCCCGACGATTGACGCGCCCTCTCTGCTGCGCGATGCCGGTGGGCGCAAGCCCCGGGGAGGATGACTTCCGATGTTCACCACACGGCCGGAGATCGCAGGGACCTTTGGCGTGGTCGCCACCACGCACTGGATCGCCTCGCAGGTCGGCATGGCGGTGCTGGAGCGCGGCGGCAACGCCTTCGATGCCGCCTCTGCCGCGGGCTTCACCCTGCAGATCGTGGAGCCGCATCTGAACGGCCCCGGCGGCGATTGCCCGATCATTCTGCACAGCGCGAAGCGCGGCGAGCAGCTGGTGATCTGCGGCCAGGGGCCGGCGCCGCGCGCCATGACGGTGGCGAAGCTGAAGGGCGAGTTCGGGCTCGAGATCGTGCCGGGCACCGGGCTGCTGCCGGCGCCGGTGCCGGGGGCCTTCGATGCCTGGATGCTCATGCTGCGCGACCACGGCAGCTGGCGCCTGCGCGACATCCTGGAATTCGCGATCTTATATGCGCGCCGCGGCGCGCACATGGTGCCGCGCGTGGCGGCGCAGGTGGAAGCGGTACGCCCGCTCTTCGAGAGCGAATGGCCGAGCTCCGCCGCGCTCTGGCTGCGCGATGGCGGGCCGCGTCCGGGCGCGCTCTATAGTAATCCGGTGCTCGCCGACACCTATGAGCGCGTGGTCCGCGAGGCGGAGGCGGCGGGCGGCGATCGCGAAGCGCAGATCGAGGCGGCGCGCCGCACCTGGTATCGCGGCTTCGTCGCCGAGGCGATCGCGCGCTTCTGCCGCGAGACCGAGGCGATGGACACCTCCGGGCGGCGCCATCGCGGGCTGCTCAGCGAGGACGACCTTGCGTCCTGGTCGGCCACCGTGGAGCCGCCGCTCGCCTACGAGTATCGCGGCCACACCGTGCTGAAATGCGGGCCGTGGAGCCAGGGACCCGCCATGCTCCAGACCCTGGCGCTGCTGGATGGCATCGACATCGCCGCGATGGATCCGGTCGGCGAGGAATTCATCCACGCCGTGGTCGAGGCCCAGAAGCTCGCCTTCGCCGATCGCGAGGCCTGGTATGGCGATCCCGCTTTCGTGGAGGTGCCGATCGCGACGCTGCTCTCGCCCGCCTACAATGACGAGCGCCGCAGGCTGATCGGCGATCGCGCCTCGCTCGAATTCCGCCCCGGCAGCCCCGATGGCCGCACGCCGCGCACCGACTACGCCGCCGCCGTCGCGCGCGCCGAGCGTGTGGCCGCCGCCCTCGGCAGCGGCGAGCCCACGGTCTCGCGCCTCGGCGCCTCGGGCGGCGACACCTGCCATGTCGATATCATCGACCGCTGGGGCAACATGGTCAGCGCCACGCCCTCCGCCGGCTGGCTGCAATCCTCGCCGGCGATCCCGGAGCTCGGCTTCTGCCTCGGCACGCGCTGCCAGATGTTCTGGCTGGACGCATCCCTACCCAACGGCCTGCAGCCGGGCAAGCGGCCGCGCACCACGCTGTCCCCCGCCATGGTGCTGCGCGAGGACGAGCCCTGGATGGCCTTCGGCACCCCGGGCGGCGAGCAGCAGGACCAGTGGCAGCCGATCATGCTGCTGCGCATGCTGAACCACGGCCTCGGCATCCAGCAGGCGATCGACCTGCCCGCCTTCCATTCCGAGCACTGGATCTCGTCCTTCTGGCCGCGCGGCGCGAAGCCGGGCAAGCTGGTGATCGAGGGCCGCTATGCGCCGGAGGTCCTCGCCGCACTGCAGGCGCGCGGCCACATGGCGGAGATGGGGGGCGAATGGTCCGAGGGCCGGCTCACCGGCGCGCGGCGCGAGAAGGACGGCCAGCTCTTCGCCGGCGCCAACCCGCGCGGCATGCAGGGCTACGCGGTCGGGCGCTGAGGCGTACCACGTGACCGATCCGGCCAACCCGAATTACGGCACCGGTGCCAATCCGGACCTGCTGCTGCGCATCCCGGTGGATGCGCGGCTGGTGATGGATGTCGGCTGCGGCGCCGGCGCGCTGGGCGCCGCCTTCAAGCGGCGCAACCCCGCCGCGCGGGTGATCGGGGTGGAATACGACGAAGCCCTCGCCGCGCGCGCCGCCGCCGTGCTGGACACGGTGCACCGCCAGGATATCGAGGCCACGGCGTTGCCCGCGGAGCAGGCCAGCCTCGACTGCCTGATCTATGGCGACGTGCTCGAGCATCTGCGCGACCCCTGGGCGGTGCTGCGGCGCGACGCCGCGCTGCTCGGCGAGGACGGAGTGCTGCTCGCCTGCGTGCCCAACGTCGAGCATTGGCAATTCGCCGAACGCCTGCTGCGCGGCGGCTGGCGCTACGAGGAGATGGGGCTGTTCGACCGCACCCATCTGCGCTGGTTCTCGCAGGAGACGATGCGCGAGGCCTTGGAGCAGGCCGGCCTGCACGTCGCCGATGTCACGCCGCGCATCTTCGACGTGCCGGCGCTCGAGCAATTCGTGCAGCGCATCGCGCCGGCGCTCGGCGCGCTCGGCGTCGACGCCCAGGCCTATGCCCGCCGCGCCGCGCCGCTGCAATATGTCTGGCGCGCCACCCGCCGCGCGCGGGCGCCGATGCTCGTGGTCGTGCGCACGCTGCGCCCGCAGGCCGGGCTGAACGACATCCGCATCGCCCAGCCGCTGATCGCCGCTGCCTCGCGTCCCGGGCTTCAGGTGGTGATCGCGCAGGAGCCGAAGCTGCCGGCGGTGCCGGCGGAGACGCCGCGCATCATGGTGCTCCAGCGCCTGACGCTGACGCGCGAGGCGATTCCCTCGCTCCGCCGCCTGCGCGCCCAGGGCTATCTCCTGGTCTCCGAATTCGACGACGATCCCGACCGCTGGCCGAAGAACCGCGAAGGCGGCTACCTGACCTTCGCCGGGCTGCACGCGGTGCAGACCTCGACCGAGCCGCTCGCCGACATCCTGCGGCAATACAATCCCGAGGTGCGCGTCTTCCCCAACGCGCTGGACGTCCTGCCCGAGCCGGTGAATTTCCGCGACCCGCAGCGCCTCACGCTGTTCTTCGGCGCGCTGAACCGGGAGGAGGACGTCGCGCCCTTCCTGCCGGCGCTGAACGAGGTGCTCGCCGAATCCGGCGGGCGCCTGGCGGTGGAGGTGGTGCATGACAGCGCGACCTACGAAGCGCTGGTCACGCCGAACAAGGGCTTCACCCCGACCTGCGGCCTCGCCGAATACCGCGCCGTGCTGGCGCGCTGCGAGCTCGCCTTCCTGCCGCTCGCCGACACCCGCTTCAACCGGCTGAAATCGGACCTGAAATTCGTCGAGGCGGCGGGCTACCGGCTGGCCGCGCTGGCGAGCCCCACCGTCTACGCCGCGAGCATCCGCGATGGCGAGACCGGGCTGGTGCTGCACGACGCCGCCGCGCTCAAGGCGGCGCTCCGGCGGCTGCTCGCCGCGCCGGCGGAGGCGCTGCGCCTGGCCGAGGCAGGCCGCGCCCATGTCGCCGCGGAACGCATGCTGGGCCCGGTCGCCATGGCGCGGCGCGCCTGGTACCGCGAGCTCTGGGCCCGCCGCGCGGAGCTCGACGCGAAGCTTCGCGAACGGGTGCCGGAGCTCGCCGGCTGAGCCGGCGCTTGAGGTTTGGGTTGGAACTGGAATCAGAAGAAGAAAGAGCCGGGGGCGGAGAGAACTCCGCCCCCGGACCCCCACCTCCTTTTTTTGGCTTATTGGCGCTGGCTCCTCCCGCACTCTCTGCCGCCGCCGCGTTGTCGGGCTGAGAACGGAGTTCGCCACGCTTCCCATGAGCCAAAAAAAGGAGGTGGGGGGTCTGGGGGGCGGAGTTCATCTCCGCCCCCCAGTCTTTCTCGAACACCTATGCCGCGAGCCGCCCTGCCCGCAGGCCGTCGCGCATCCGCGCCGCCCAGCCTGGCGCTGCCCTCAGCAGCCGGTCGAGCGCCGCCACCGGCAGGGTCTCGGCATATTCCCGCGCGGTGGTGGCCTGCGGGTCCCAGTGCCGCGCGATCTCCCGCACCGCCTGGCCGGCGGGGTCGTTGCGCATCGCCTCGGCCAGCGCCGGCTCGCGCGCCGCGGCGCGGTGGGCGAGGGCGATGATCTCGCCGGCGAGCGCCAGGCGCAGCCGCTCCCCGCGGGTCCCGCAGGCGAATTCGTCGAGTTCGCGGTACAGCCGATCGGTCTCCGGCCTGGGCTCACCCGGTGTCATGGTGCGCTGCTACCCCACTTGTTCGAAGTCGCCCCCTGGACGGGCGCGGTCCCCTCCGCCAACGCCCATCCCGGGGCTGCGTTGCGATGCAGTGGCTCGCGATGAAGACGCCGAGACCGCAGGCCGCCCGCGCGTTGAATTGTGGCAAATCCGCTGCGGTCGAACCGCAGTCAGGCCGAAGCTGAAAAAAATGTTACTTACCTGCTGCCACGGTTGACCCTGGGCTTCGTCTCTGGCTCTTGATGGGCCCATGCGGCCATCTGGTGTCCTTTGGGCCGGCGTGCTTGGCATGCTGGCGCTGCTTCCCTCTGCGGCCAGCGCACAGCAGCGCACGGCGAGCGAGCGCGGCGCCCAGCGTGTCGCGGCGGCACCGGCCGCCGCGCGCCCTGCCCCCGCCCGGCCGGCTGTCGCGCCGGACGACCCCTGGACGATGTGCGAGCGGGCGATCGCCGCTGCCGAACCGAACTCCGGGCTGCCGGCGGGGTTGCTCACGGCGATCTCCAAGGTGGAGGCCGGACGGCGCCACCCCAGCGGCCGCGCCGTGGCCTGGCCCTGGGCCATCAACCTCGCCGGCACCGGTGCCTATGCCGACAGCCGGACCGAGGCGATCCAGACTGTGCAGGAAGCGATTGCGCGCGGCATCCGCTCGGTCGATGTCGGCTGCATGCAGATCAACCTGCAGCATCACCCGAACGCCTTCGCGACGCTCGAGGAAGGCTTCGATCCCGCCATCAACATCCGCTACGCCATCGGCTTCCTCCGCCAGCTCGGGCAGCGCGCCAATGGCGACTGGGCGCAGGCGGTGGCCTGGTACCACTCCGGCGAGCCGGAGCGCGGCGCCGCCTATCAGCGGCGGGTGATGGCGGTGCTGGGCGGCGCCGAGGCGCTGAGCACCGGCCCCGCCCTGCTGCCGCTCGGCACCGTCGCCAACGGGCTCTGCGCCAATGGCCGCGCGCCGGTGCTGCTGCTGACCGGCTCGCAGCAGCCGCAGCTCCAGCCGGTGATCGCGCTGCCGAGCGTGATGCTGCATCTGCGCCCGGGCGCGCGTGGGCCGGAACGGCCGCGGGTGCTGTGCCTGAACCGCACCACGGGTCTGCGGCGGCCCTCCGCGCCGGGGTGATGCGAAGGTGAGCCCCGGGGGCGGAGTTTCGTCTCCGCCCCGCGGTCCTTCCGGTCACGGCCTTGCCGCGCGGCGCCGCCCTGGCCATGGTGCGCGCCGCATCCGAGGAGGGACCGGCATGGCGCGCAAGTACCGCATCGCGGTGATTCCGGGCGACGGGATCGGCAAGGAGACCGTGCCGGAGGGGCTGCGCGTGCTGGACGCCGCCGCGCGCCGCTTCGGCTTCGAGCTCGCCCTCGATCACTACGACTGGTCCTGCGAGACCTATCAGAAGACCGGCCGGATGATGCCGGAGGACGGGCTGGACCGGCTGCGGGAAAGCGATTCCGTCTTCCTAGGCGCCGTGGGCTGGCCGGGCGTGCCGGATCACGTCTCGCTCTGGGGCCTGCTCATCCCGATCCGCCGCGGCTTCGACCAGTACGTGAATCTTCGGCCCTGCAAGCTGATGCCCGGCGTGCGCACGCCGCTCGCCGACCGCACGCCGGCGGAGATCGATTTCTACGTCGTGCGCGAGAACACCGAGGGCGAGTACTCCTCCTCCGGCGGGCGCATGTTCGAAGGGACCGAGCGCGAATTCGTCATGCAGGACAGCGTGTTCACCCGCCACGGCGTGGACCGCGTGCTGCGCTACGCCTTCGAGCTCGCGCGCACGCGCACGCGCAAGCATGTGACGAGCGCCACCAAGTCGAACGGCATCACCTTCACCATGCCCTACTGGGACGAGCGCTTCGCGGCGATGGCGAAGGGCTACCCGGATGTCGGCACCGCGCAGTTCCACATCGACATCCTCTGCGCGCATTTCGTGCAGCATCCGGACTGGTTCGACGTGGTGGTCGGCTCGAATCTGTTCGGCGACATCCTGTCGGATCTCGGGCCGGCGGTGGCCGGTTCGATCGGCATCGCGCCCTCGGCCAACATCAACCCGGAGAAGACGTATCCCTCGATGTTCGAGCCGGTGCACGGCAGCGCGCCGGACATCGCTGGGAAGATGATCTGCAACCCGATCGGGCAGATCTGGTCGGGAGCGATGATGCTCGAGCATCTCGGCGAGACGGCGGCGGCCGAGGCGATCGTCAAGGCGATCGAGGCGCATCTGGCGGAAGGCGGACCGCGCACGCGCGACATGGGCGGCCAGGCGGGAACCGCCGAGGTCGGCAAGACGCTGGCGGAGGCGGTCGGCGCAGGCTGACGGCGGAGCCCGGCGCGGTGTACGCGTGAGAGCAAGACTGGGGGGCGGAGCTTCACGTCGCGGCAGTGCCGCGACCCCCCCAGACCCCCCACCTCCTTTTCTTGGATACGGGGAAGCGCGGAGAGCGCCGTTCTCAGCCCGACAGCGGCTCGGCGCATGAGAGTGCGGGAGCCGCTAGAGCGGTTTCACGCGGGGTGTCCGTAGCCGCAGTGGCGTAAGTAGTTGATGCACTCTGAGGGACTGAAGCTGCGGATGGTGTCGCCGATGGAGCGCCACAGGGCTTCGCGTGTGCGTGG
>Ga0081539_10000282_pt1 | contig 114682 bp, 82 predicted proteins | sample TabmetS4T2R2_FD_71023 | JGI IMG/M metagenome (GOLD analysis project Ga0081539, IMG submission 71023) | Tabebuia heterophylla rhizosphere microbial communities from the University of Puerto Rico - S4T2R2 | ecosystem: Host-associated > Plants > Roots > Rhizosphere ... | reverse complement strand
CGCGATCGGGGAAGAGTTCGACGTCTCCCTCCTCGAAAGGGCCAGCGACGTCGAAAGGGCCAGCGACATCGAACGGCCCAGCGACGTCGAACGGGCCAGCGACGTCGAAAGGGCCAGCGACATCGAACGGCCCAGCGACGTCGAAAAGGCCAGCGACGTCGACAGGACCGGGACCGTGATCGCCGAGGCGATCGCTGCCGGCGTCCTTGTCGACGACCCGGACACACCGGACCGCCTCCGCTTCGCCCACGCGCTGGTACGCCAGGCGCGGTACGACGAGCTGCCCCGCGCCGAGCGGATCGACTGGCACCGGCGGATCGCCGACGCACTCGAAACGACCGAGGGGGCACACGCCGGCGAGCTGGCGCGGCACCGGGTGCGGGCGGCGGTGGACGTGGCGAGCCGCCGTACCGCCATCGACGCCTGCCGGGCGGCCGCCGCGGCCGCGGATCGAGCCGTCGCCTTCGCGGACGCCGCGTACTGGTACGCGTGGGCGCTGGACCTCGCGGAGGGTGCCGGCGCCGGCGGTGTGGAGCGGGCGGAGCTGCTGCTGGACCTCGCGGACGCCGCCTACGCGGACGGGCAGGTCACCGAGGCGCTGGCGCGCTGCACCGCCGCGGCGGCTCTGGCCGAGCAGGGTGGCCGCACCGACCTGATGGCGCGCGCCGCGCTCGTCGTGCGGGGGATCGACGGGCCGCCAAACGAGACGATCGCCGCGCTGTGCGGCCGGGTTCTGGCGCTGCTGCGCGACGAGGAGAGCGGCCTCCACGCCCGGGTGCTCGCGCAGCACGCCGTCGCCCTGTCGGAGTACGGCCAGGTGGAGGCCGCCGACGAGCTGAGCCGGCGGGCCACCGCGATGGCCGAGCGGAGTGGCGATCCTGCCGCGCTCGTCGACGTGGCGCACGCCCGCCACCGCCTTGTCGCGGGGCCTGACGGCGTGGCCGAGCGGCTCAAGATCGGCTCACGCCTGCGCGACCTCGGCGCCGTACCCGGGCGGCCGGAGGCCCCGCTGTGGGGGCAGATCTGGCGGATCGACGCGGCCTTCCAGCTCGGCGGGCTGGCCGCCGTCGACGTCGAGATCGCCGCGCTGGCCGGCCTCGTCGACCGGCTCGGTTGGCCGCTGGCCCGCTGGCACCTGCTGCGTACGCGGGCCACCCGCGAGTTCGCCGCGGGCGAGTTCGCCGGGGCGGAGCGGCTCGCCCTCGCCGCGTTCGAGCTGGCCGGCAGCCTCCAGGACATGAGCGCGTCGCGGCTGTTCCACCCGTTCATGATGGACGTCCTGCGGCTGACCGGGCGGTTCGGTGAGTACGAGCCGGGGATGAGCGAGTTCGGCGGCGTGCCGGCGCCGATCGCGATGGCGGTGCACGGCGTCTACTGCCTCGCCGCTGGCGACACCGCGCGTGCCTGGGGGCACTTCGAACGGCTCCGGGCCGTACTGCCCGACCTGCCGAAGGATCCACGTTGGATGCCGACGGTCGCCTACACGGCGGACCTGGCGATCGGGCTCACCGGCGATGGCACCCAGGAGGTCGCCGACTTCTGCTACCGGGCGCTGCTGCCGCACGCCAGGTACCACGTCGCCGCCGCCACCGGCTACCTGGGCGCGGCGGCCGGTGTTCTCGGCCGGCTCGCCGCCGCGCTCGGCGACCGGGACGCGGCCGTGCGGCACCTGACCGAGGCGGAGGCGATGGAGCAGCGGGCCGGCTCGCCGCCCTTCCAGGCGGTGGTACGGCTCGACCTCGCCCGCGTGCTCGTGGCCCGGGACGGCCCGGGCGACCGGGCGCGGGCCGCGGGCCTCGCGGAGCGGTGCGCGCATACCGCCCGCCGCCTCGGGATGGCGCCCGCGCTGGCCGCCGCGAGCGCGCTCGCCGCCGACCTGTCCGGCACCGCGGGTGTTCCGGGCGCGCTCACCCGCCGGGAACGCGAGATCGCCCGCCTCGTCGCGGACGGGCTCGCCAACCGGGCCATCGCCGAGAAGCTCGTGCTCTCCGAACGGACCGTCGAGACGCACGTCCGCAACCTGCTCACCAAGCTGGGACTGACCAACCGGACACAGGTGGCAGCGTGGGCGCTCAAGCACGGACTACGTACCTGAAGTACGTGTCACCACTGATTTCAGCGGGCCGTCGAGGGCGCACCGTGTTGGCATGTACGCACGACTGCAGACCACGCGAAAAGCACCCAATCACTTCGACGCCGAGGGACACCCGGGCTTCGCCGGGCTCTACCTCTTCGAACAGATCGGCATCGGCTGGAGCGCGACGGTGACGCTCTGGCAGACCCGCCAAGATGCGGCGCGCGCGCCCCGACCGGTCACCGCGCACAGCGACGACGTGTACGAGGTGGAGGAGGACTGGCCCGGCATCGCGGCCGGCCAGCGGCCCGAGGCGGCCACGCTGCTCTACTTCGACGGCCCGCTCAGCGCCCCCCGGCTGGAGGCCGCGCGGTGGTCGGGCCGCGAGCGCATCCTGCCGGCCGTTCGCGACCTGCCCGGGCGGGTGCGGTCGCTGGTGCTCTTCGACCCGGAGGAGGCCAAGGTCGCGCTGGTCACGCTCGCCACGAGCATGCCGGCGCTGGAGGCGATCGGCCAGGCGGTCATGAAGACCGAACTGTTGCCCGGCGAGGACCCGGCGCTGCTACCCGGACCGGACCGGTTCGAGGTCTGCCGGGTGGTCGGCTACGCCACCGAGCCGGCACCTATCCCGTAAACCATCGGCGTGCGTCGGCCCTGGGCTCCACGCCGAGGCCGGCGCACGCCTCGCGGTAAGAACGGATGATCCGTTCCCGCGAGGGCCCGTCGTACCAGGTCGGTGAAAGGTTTATGAATGGGGCTCGCAGACAGACTGACCGCACCACAGCCCGATCCGGGGAGTCCACGTGCGTCAGTTGTCCTTGCGGTACCCCCTGCGCCGGCGCGTTGTCGCGGCGCTCACGATCCTTCTGGCGGCCGCCCTCCTGCCGGCCGCCTCGGTAGTCACCGACGCGCCGCGGGGCGAGCGCGCCGCCGCGCCGATAGTCCGGGAGGCACCGGACACGCAGAGCGCGGTACGCGCCGCCGTCGCGCAGAAGGCCCCCGTCCGCGTCGCGGAGATGACCACGCCGACGCGGGTGGTCGACGCGCAGCCGGACGGCACCATGACCGCGACGATCCACGCGAACCCACAGCGGGTGCTGCGGGACGGGCGCTGGGTCGGCGTCGACACCACGCTGGTCCGCCGGCCCGACGGCACGGTGGCGCCGCGCGCCGTGGATGCCGACCTGGTGCTCTCCGGCGGCGGAGCCAGGACGCCGCTGGTGCGCTACGGCCGCGGCGGCAAGACGATCGCGCTGACCTGGCCGGGCAAGCTGCCCGTGCCGGTGCTCTCCGGCGCGACCGCCACATACCCGAACGTGCTGCCCGGTGTCGACCTGGAGATGCGGGCCGGCTTCGACGGGTACACGCAGCACCTCGTCGTCAAGGACGCGGCGGCGGCGAAGCAGCCGGCCCTGCGCCGGATCCGGCTCGGACTGTCCACACGGGACGTCAAGCTGACCCGCACGAGCAAGGGCGGGCTGGAGGCGCGGGACGCCAAGGGGCGGGTGCTCTTCGCCGCGCCGCCGTCGACGATGTGGGACAGCGGCGGGAAGTCGGCGCGCGTCGGCGTGGCGCTCGAACGCGGCGCGCTGCTCCTTTCACCCGACACCGCCATGCTGCGCGGCTCGAAGACCCGCTTTCCGGTCACCATCGACCCGGCCTTCGGCTACCCCAACCGTCCAGGTTGGACGAAGGTCTTCAGCGGCAAGGGCGGCACGGCGTACTGGCAGGGCGGCAACGACGTCGACGGCTGGGCCAAGGTCGGATACTGCGGCTGGGCCGGCTGCAACGGCATCGGCGAGACCCGCTCCATCTTCCAGTTCGACACAGTCTTCCTCGGCGGGAAGCAGATCCTCTCGGCCACGCTCAACGCGAAGATCGTGTACGGGCCGAGCTGCGGCACGACCGTCCACAAGGTCTACCTCGCGGGCTGGGGCATCGACGGCGGTACGACGTGGAACAATCAGCCGCCGATCGACCTCAACCGTCCGCTGGACTCCCGGGTCGCGGAGAGCAACTACACCGGCTGCGCGGGCGACAAGCCCATCGGCTTCAACGTCACGGGCGGCCTGCGGGCCGGTGAACACTCGACGTACACGCTCGGGGGCGCTTCCGAGGGCGACAAGTGGACCTGGCGCAAGTACGACGGCTGGGCCACCGGGCTTGTCGTCCACTACAACAGCCGGCCCGACCGTCCGGGCGGCCTCGGCACCGACCCGCCGCTGAAGCCGGCGTGCCGGTGGTGTGCCGGCGTCCCGTACGTGGGCCAGGAGAACATCACGCTGCAGGCGACGCTGACCGACCCGGACGGCGACGACCTGTACCCGTTGTGGCGTTACTCCGACGGCGTGGAGAGGGCCTGGGACGGCGGCAAGCAGGCGAATGGCACCCGGCACAGCGCACCCGTCAACGTGCGGAGCAGCAACGGCAAGATGGTCGCCTGGTGGGTGCACGCCGGGGACGGATACTGGGGCAGCGATCTGACCAGCGGCACCTCGTTCATCGTGGACCTGGACCCACCCGGCTCCAAGCCGGGCGTCAGCGCCCGGATCTACCAGAGCGACAACCGCTGGCACGGCGGCATCGGCCAGCCCGACCAGTTCACCTTCACCCCGACCGAGCCCGGCAAGCCGGGCGTCCGGGTCGACGACATCGACCACTACCTCTGGGGCTTCCAGTTTCCGCCGACCAACAAGGTGGACGCCTCGTCACTCGGCGGCCCCGCGACCGTGAACATCGCGCCGGCGGGCGACGGCCCGCAGACGCTCTACGTGCAGAGCAAGGACCGGGCCGGACACGCCAGCCCCACCCAGGAGTACCGCATGTACGTGCGCGCCGGAAACGGGCCGCTGGCCCAGTGGTCGCTGGACGGCAACGCGAAGGACACCGCGTTCCTCGGTGACCGGGACGGCACCGCGCAGGGCACCGTGCGGTACGCGGGCGGCGCGGTCGGCAGCGGCCTGCGGCTGGACGGCAACGGCGAGATCATCGCCCCGAACACCGTGCGGACCGACGGCAGCTTCTCGGTGACCGCCTGGGCCAAGCTCGACAAGGCGGAGGACCAGTCGTACACGGTCGTCAGCCAGCACGGCCAGAACACCTGCGCCTTCTGCCTCCAGTACCAGGCGGACAAGAAGGCCTGGGTGTGGGTGCTGCCGCAGACCGACAACGCCAACCCGCCGGGGTGGTCATACGTGCAGTCGCCGGCCAGCGCCGGCGAGTGGGTGCACCTCGCCGGCATCCACGACGCCGTCGCCAAGACGGTCAAGCTCTACGTGAACGGCAGGTTGGTCGGCTCGGCGCCGCACAACACACCGTGGCAAGGCGGCGACGTGCTGCGCATCGGCCACGACTACACCGGCGGCATCGACGAGGTGAAGGTCTACGAGCGGGCGCTGACCACCGCCGAGGTGTCGGCCGAGGTGACCCGCGACAACGTCCAGCTTGGACACTGGAAGTTCGACCTGCCGAGGCGGCCGGAGGACGCGGACGGCACCGCGCCCAACGCGGTGCCGGGTGGCGCGGCGGCGGTTTTGCGCGGCGGCGCGAGGCTCGAGCCGAGCCCGGTGAACGGCGCACTGCTGCTCGACAGCCCGGACGACTACGCGAGCACCGGCACGAGCGTGCTGCGCACCGACCGAAGCTTCACGGTCGGTGGCTGGATGCGGCTGGACGCGCTGCCGTCCGGCCCGAGCATCACCGCCACGGCGGTGTCCCAGCCGGGGGCGTTCAACAGCGGGTTCACCCTCGGCTATCTGCACCGCGACGGCGGAAGGTGGGACTTCACGCTGCCGTCCGCGGACACGGCGACGCGGCCGGCTGATTCGGCGGTCAGCAGTGGACCGAACACCGCCCAAACTGGCGTGTGGACGCACGTGATGGGGGTCTACGACGCGGCGACGCAGCGGATCGAGATCTTCGTCAACGGCAAGTCCGCCGGCACCGGGCTGCGCGGCGCCGGCTTCAACTCGACGGGAGAGCTCGTCGTCGGTCGCGCGCGATGGAACGGCGAGGATCGCGACAACTGGACCGGCGCCGTGGACGAGGTGCGCGCGTACAGCCGGGCGCTCTCCGAGGCGGAGATCCAGGGTCTCGTGGCGCAGAGCGGCGTCACGTCGGGCCAGTGGCGCCTCGACGGCCTCGACAGCACGACCCGCGAGACGCCGGACTCGTCCACCCGCGGGCTCACCGCGAAGGCGGAGGGCGGCGTGGACCTCGTCGGCGGCCAGACCACCTACCCGGACCCGTCCGACATGGCGTTGCAGTTCGACGGCAGCACCGGCTTCGCCAGCGCGCCGCATGCCATCACCACGAGCCGCAGCTTCTCGGCCTCGGCCTGGGTGCGGCTGGAGAAGGTCGGTGCCCACTACGGCGTGGTGTCGCAGGACGGCAACCGGGCCAGCTCGTTCAAGATCGAGGCGGACCCGGGCGGCGGCTGGTCGTTCACGATGTTCAGCCAGGACACCGACAGCGGCGGCGAGGCACACCGGGCCATCGGCGGCAAGGCGCAGATCGGGGTCTGGACCCACCTGGCCGGCGTGTACGACGCGAACGGCGGAAAGCTGCTCCTCTACGTCAACGGCGTGCTGGCGGCGACCCGCGACCACACCAGCGCCTGGGACCACACGACGGGCCGGATCCAGATCGGCCGCAACAAGATGGGCGGCGTGCCGGTCGACTACTTCCCCGGCGCGATCGACGACGTCGCGGTGTACAGCCGCACGCTCTTCGCCGACGAGATCCGGGTGATGGCCGGGCGGGACCTCTCGCTCGCGCACAACTGGGCGCTGGACGAGTCCAGCGGCACCGGCGCGGCGGACGCGATCGGCGCGCGGCGGGCGAAGCTCTCCGGTGGCGCCGGGTTCGCACCCGGCCGGGTCGGCAACGGCGTCGGCTTCGATGGGGCCGGCGCCGTGACGACCGACGCGGTGGACCTGCGCACCGACGCCAGCTTCACGGTGAGCGCCTGGGCGTACCTCGACTCCACCGACTGCGACCTCGACACCGTGCGCGAGTGCAAGGCGGACGTGGTCACGGTCGACGGCCAGAAGACCAGCAAGTTCCGGCTGGGGCACGTCGTCGACGACGGGCAGAGCTGGCGTGGCGCCTGGATCTTCGAGATGCCCGAGTCGGACGCGCCGGGCGCCGGGGCGACCAAGGCGGTGGTGAGCACCGAACCCGCCGACCTCGACAAGTGGGTGCACCTGACCGGCGTGTACGACGCACCGGCGAAGAAGCTCTGGCTCTACGTCAACGGCAACCGCATCGGTGACGGCACGCTCAACAACCCGTGGCCGCACACAGGTGGCCTGCGGATCGGCCAGGGCAGGGACGGCGGCTACGCGGGCGAGCAGTGGCGGGGCCGGGTCGACGACGTGCGCCTCTACACCGGTGCGCTGGACAAGGACCGGGTCTGGTCGCTGTTTACCTCGTACCCGGCCGAGCGGCCCCCGGCGACGGTGCCGGCGGCCGACCTGGGGCACTGGAAGGTCGACGAGAACACCGGGACGACCCTCGCCGACTCCAGCGGCAGCGGGCGCACCGCCACGCTCAAGGGCGGTGTCGCCTGGACCGGTGGCCGCAACGGGTACGGCGTGCTCCTCGACGGCACGACCGCCTACGCGGAAACGGCCGGACCGGTCGTCGACACGAGCCGCAGCTTCTCCGTGGCGGGGTGGGCGTACCTGACCCAGGCCGGCACGGCGAGCCAGACGGTCGTGGCGCAGGACGGCAGCCGGCTCAGCACGTTCCTGCTCCAGTACCGCGGGCCGGAGAAGGCCTGGGGCCTTGTGGTGCCGGGCGTCGACAGCGACAGCCCAGGGTCCAATGTGGTCATCCTGACCGCGCCCGGGCAGGCGGTGGTCGGCTCGTGGACCCACCTGGCGACCACCTACGACGCCGGCACGCGGCAGATCCGGTTGTACGTCAACGGCGCGCTCGTCGCCGCCGAGGTGGGCGTGACCGTGCTCCCCGCGACCGGGCCGCTGTCGATCGGCCGGGCCAAGTGGAAGGGCGGCAACGCTGACTTCTTCAGCCGCGGCGTCGACGAGGTGCGGGCGTACTCGCGGGCGCTCACCGACGGCGAGGTCCGCAAGGTGCACGACGACGTCGCCGCGCCCAGCATGGACGTCTACGACTTCGACGACGGCACCGGCCGCGACAACACCGGGAGCCGCAACGACCTGACCGTCTCCGGCGGCGCGTCGTACGTGCCCGCTCCGCGTGGCAAGGCCCTCCAGCTCGACGGCGTCTCCGGTGCCGGCGTGGCCGGGCTGCCCTCGCTGAGCATGACGGACAGCTTCACCGTCTCCGCCTGGACCAAGCTCGACCGCACGGACCGGCAGGCCACCGCGGTCGGCCAGGACGGTGCGCGGATGAGCGGCTTCCTGCTCCAGTACCGCCCGAGCCTGAAGCGGTGGGTCTTCGGCGGGCCGGTGGAGGACTCCGACTCGGCGGAGCTCGCCTACGTGGCGGCCCCGGCGCCGGCGGTGGCCGGGCAGTGGACGCACGTGACCGGTGTCTACGACTACCCGGCGCGGCAGCTCCGGATCTATGTGGACGGAAGGTTGGGCGCCGTCCGGGACAACGTCGCGCTCTGGCGGGCGACCGGCCCGACGACCGTCGGCCGGGGCCTGTTCAACGGAGCGGCGGCGGACTTCTTCCCGGGCGCGCTCGACGACGTAAACCTCACGCTCGGCGCGATGACCGACGCGGCGATCGCCCGGCAGGGCTCGACAGGGGAGGTAGAATGAGCGCCGTTCGTAAGCGGGTGGCCGCCGGCCTGGTGGCCGTGCTCGCGGCCTCGTTGCTCAGTGCGGTGCCGGCGCTGGCCGCGGGCGGGCCGTCCGTCGACCCGCCGACCACACCGTCCACACCGGTCACCCGGGAGACTGCCGGGACAAGGGATCAGGACCAGGCCAGCAAGAACGCGCTGCGCGGCGACCAGCCCGCGTCCGGCACGCCCAAGCAGGGCGCCGGCACGCCGACGGCGACGTCGCTGTCGCCCTCGGCGACCTGGCAGGTCTCCGCGCAGACCGGCGACTTCACCTGGTCGTACCCGCTGCGCGTACCGCCGGCGCCGGGCGGGCTGGAGCCGGACCTGGCGCTGTCGTACACGTCGTCCGCTGTGGACGGTCGGACCAGCGCGACAAACAACCAGGCGTCCTGGATCGGTGACGGATGGGACCTCGCGCCCGGCTTCGTCGAGCGGGTCTACGGCGCCTGCGCGGAAGACACAATGGGTGGCACCACGCCGCCGGAGAACGGTGACCTCTGCTGGCGGAGCGACAACGCCGTCGCCTCGTTCAACGGTGGTGGCGGGCAGCTGATCTGCTGTGACGGCGACGGCCGCTGGCGGGCCAAGAGCGACGACGGTTCGCGGATCGAGCGGCTCACCGGCGCCGGCAACGGCGACAACGACGGCGAGTACTGGAAGATCACGACGGTCGACGGCACGCAGTACTTCTTCGGATCCCGTCCCGCCGCCAAGTCGACCTGGACCGTGCCCGTCTACGGCGACGACAAGGACGAGCCGTGCAACAAGGCCGAGGGGTACGCGGCGTCGCACTGCGTGCAGGCCTGGCGCTGGAACCTCGACAAGGTCGTCGACCGCAACGGCAACCTGATCCTCTACGGCTACGACACCGAGACGAACTCGTACGGCATGAACAAGAAGGACGCGGCCGTCTCCTACGTGCGGGGCGGCACGCTGCGCACGATCGAGTACGGCATGCGCGAGGGCCAGCAGGCGACCGGCCAGGTCGAGTTCGTCGTGGCGGACCGGTGCGTGCCGGGCAGCACCTGCACCCCGGACAAGAAGGACAACTGGCCGGACGTGCCGTGGGACGAGAAGTGTGACACGGCCACGTGCAAGGACCACTACTCGCCCACGTTCTGGTCCACCAAGCGCCTCGCCAAGGTGGTCACGCGGGTGCGGGAGGCCGGCGGCGGGTTCGGCGACGTCGACTCCTGGACGCTGGAGCAGCTCTTCCCCAACCCCGGCGACGGCGAGAAGGCCGCGCTGTGGTTGAAGAGCATCGTCCACACCGGACACGTCGACGGCGAGATCAAGCTGCCGGCGGTGACATTCGAGGGCCACATGCTCTCCAACCGCGTGTTCAAGGTGGACGGTCTGGCGCCGCTCAACAGGTATCGCGTCACGGCCGTGGTCTCGGAGAGCGGCGGCGCCCTCTCCGTCCACTACGCCGACCCGAACTGCGTGCAGGGCGGCTCCATGCCGGCCAACCCGGAAACCAACACGCTGCGCTGCTTCCCGGTGCGGTGGGCACCGAAGAACGTGCCGGAGCGCACCGACTACTTCCACAAGTACGTGGTGGCGAGCGTCACCCAGTCCGACCAGTTCACCGCGCTGCCCGACCCGATCGTCGCCAACATCCAGCAGGTGACGGCGTACGAGTACCTCGACGGCGCGGCGTGGCACTACGACACCTCCGAGTTCACCAAGGACGACAAGAGGACCTGGGACGAGTACCGGGGCTACGGCCGGGTGCGGATCCGCACCGGCGTGCCGGGCGACCCCAGCGGTCCGATCGGTCGCACCGAGCAGCGCTTCTACCGAGGGATGAACGGCGACAAGCTGCCTAACGGCGGTACCCGCGCGGTCAAGGTGCAGGCGACGGAGGGCCCCGCGCGAGACGACGAAGACTGGCTCCAGGGCGTGCGGCTGGAGACGACCACGTACGACGGCGACACGGATCGAGTGGTCGAGAAGAAGATCGAGGAGCCGATCTGGCGCGGGCCGACCGCGAGCCGGGGGCCGCTGAAGTCGTACATCGTGCGCACCGGCGTGACCGAGGAGTGGACCGCGCTGGCCGCCGGCGGCTGGCGCACCACCCGCGGCAGGTCCACATTCGACGACCGCGGCCAGGTCGAGTCGGTCGACGACCTCGGAGACCTCGCGACGGCGGCCGACGACCGGTGCACCCGCACCACGTACGCCCGCAGGACCGGCCCGTGGCTGATGAACCTCGCGTCCCGGGTGGAGACCGTCGCCGCGAGCTGCGACAAGACGCCGGTGTTTCCCGGGGACGCGGTCACCGACGTGCTCAACGACTACGACGCGGCCGGCAACCTCACCCGCACGCGCGGCCTCTCCGCCCGCCCGGCCTCCGGCGATCCGGAGTACTACACCACCGGCAGCAGCGTCTATGACGAGCACGGGCGGGTCGTCGAGTCACGCGACGCGATGGGTGAGCTCACCCGGACCGCGTACACACCGGCGACCGGCGGGCCGGTCACCCAGACGGTGACCACCAACCCGCTCGGGCACACCGTCACGACCACCTTCGAACCGGCCTGGGGCGTGCCGATCGCGGTCGTCGACGCCAACAAGCGGAAGACCGAGACGGCGTACGACGCGCTCGGCCGCTCCACCCAGGTCTGGCTGCCCAACCGGTCCCGGACCAGGTACCCGGACGCGGGAAGCGCGAAGTTCTCGTACCTGGTGCGGGGCAACGCGCCGACCGTGGTGACGAGCAGCACGCTCAACGCGAACGGCAACTACCTCACCACCAAGGAGGTCTACGACGGGCTGCTGCGGCCGAGGCAGAAGCAGGTGCCCGCCGTGGGTGGCGGCCGGCTGCTCACCGACACCCGCTACGACTCGCAGGGCCGGGTCTACAAGAACACCCAGCCGTACTTCAACGACGCCGCGCTGGACGACAACATCTGGGTGGCGAGCGACACCGAGATACCCGGGCACACCGTCACGCTCCACGACGGCGCGGGCCGCACGGTCGCCGAGGTCTACAAGGGCGGCGCGGTCGAACGGTGGCGCACCACCACTGCGTACGGCGGCGACCGGATGCACCTGACCCCGACCAAGGGCGGCACGGCGACCACCACCATCACCGACGCCCGGGGCCAGACGGTCGAGCTGCGCCAGTACCACGGCGGCACGCCCACCGGCTCCTACGACTCGACCACCTACACGTACACGAAGGCCGGCCAGCTGGCGTCCACAAAGGACCCAGCGGGCAACGTCTGGCGGTTCGGGTACGACATCCGGGGCAACAAGATCCGGCAGGAGGACCCGGACCGGGGCACCTCGACCAATACGTACGACGACGCCGGCAAGCCGGTCACCGCGACCGACGCGAAGGGCGTCACGCTCACGACCGTGTACGACAAGCTCGGGCGCAAGCGGACCGTGAAGACCGGGGACACGCTGCTCGCCGAGTGGACCTACGACACCGCGTTCAAGGGGCTGGGTCAGCTCGCCTCGTCCACCCGCTACGTGGACGGCGCCGCGTACACCCGGTCGATCGCGAACTACACCGAGCTGTACCACCCGTACGAGACGACGGTGACGATCCCGGAGAGCCCGCGGACGCAGACGCTCGCCCGCTCGTACACCACGTACAGCACGCTCAACTGGGACGGCTCGGCCAACGGGACGACCCTGCCGGCGATCGGCGACCTGGCCAAGGAGACCGTCTCCCAGGAGTACGACGAGCTCGGCAACCCGACCAGGCTCACCGGCGGCCCGGAGGGCTCGGGCACGTTCGAGTACGTCACGAAGACCGGCTACACGCGGTACGGCGAGACCGAGCGGATCCAGCTCGGCGAGATCGGCAAGCGGGCCTGGCTGTCGTTCTACTACGAGGACAGCACCCGGCGCCTCACCCGCACCATCGTGGACGTCGAGCAGCCGCGGCCGATGCGGACCGACGTCAACTACACGTACGACCCGACCGGCAACGTCACCTCCATCGCCAACACCCCGATGGACCTGCCGCACGACGTGCAGTGCTTCCGGTACGACCACCTGCGCCGGCTCACCGACGTCTGGACGCCCGGCGGCAGTTGCGACGCGGCGCCGGACACCGGTTCGCTGGCCGGGGCGGCGCCGTACTGGCACTCGTACACGTACGACGCCGTCGGCAACCGGCTCAAGGAGACCCAGCACGCGGCGGCAGGCGACACCGTGCGCACGTACGGGTACCCGGCGGCCGGCGCGCACCAGCTTGGGTCAGTGACCACCGCAGGTGCGGTCCGGAAGACCGAGGCCTTCACCTACGACGCCACCGGCAACACGCTCACCCGGCCCGGCCAGGCGCTGGAGTGGGACGCGCTGGGCAAGCTGGCACAGGTCAGCGAGGGCGACAAGAAGACGCGCTTCGTGTACGACGCGGACGGCGAGCGGCTGCTCCGCGAAGACCCCGCCAGCATCACCGTGTACCTGGACGGGCAGGACCTGACGCTGACCAAGGCGACCGGCAAGCTGGCCGCGACCCGCTACTACCAGCACGGCGACGACACCGTGGCATCGCGCACCGCGGCCGGCGTGACCTGGGAGGCCGGCGACCACCAGGGCACCGCCCAGCTGGCCGTCGACTCGGCGAGCCAGAAGGTCACCGAGCGGCGGCTCACCCCGTTCGGCGCGCCGCGCGGGGCGCCGGTGCCGTGGGTGGGCGACAAGGGCTTCGTGGGCGGCAGGATCGACTCCTCGACCGGCCTCACCAACATCGGCGCCCGCCAGTACGACCCGCTGCTCGGCAGGTTCGCCTCGGTCGACCCGCTGATGGACCCGACCGATCCACAGCAGCTGCACGGATACACCTACAGCGACAACAACCCGGTCACCCTCGCCGACCCCACGGGCCTGGGCTTCTGGAACTGGTTGGGCCGGACCGTGAAGAAGGCGATCCACGCGGTCGCGCAGGTCACCAAGTGGGTCGCGCCGATCGCCGGGCTGGCGGCGATCGTGGCGACAGGCCCGCTCGGCATGCTCGCCGCCGGGGTTGCCTTCGGGACCGGGCTGTTCAACGCCGCCTACAACTGCTCGGGCGGCGGCAACGCGGTCGACTGCGGGCTTGACGTGGCGGGTTCCGTACTCGGCGCCGGGAAGATCGTGGCCGGTGCCGCGCGAACAGCGTGGCGCCAACTGCGGCTGACCCAGAAGATGAAGACCAGCGTGCGTGCCCACGACCTGGGCGCCTTCGCCGACCAGCACCGCTTCCTGCCGAACGGCGGTGCCGTGCGCAGGTGGGCCGACGGGCGCGTGGTGGCGGCCGAGAAGAACGTGGACGAGTTCGGACCAGGTGTGAGGGGGTACCTGTACAACCCGACGCTGGGCGAAGGGGTCGACACGGTGGGCCGGGTCGTCACGTACGCCAGTGCGACGACGACCGGCGGCTGTGAGTTCATCGTGCAGATCTGCGACACCTGGCCGAAGACGTCCGGACCGTTCGCCGAAACCGACCAGACCACGATGACACGGAGCGGGTTTCCGCTCTGGATGCCGCCGCCCTCGGTGACGATCTACCCGTACAACTTCGTCGGCCCGATCCCGGTCGGTGCGGTGCGTGCCCAGAAGCACTGGCCGATCCAGTCGCGGCCAGGCAAGCCGGCCCCGCCGAAACCGCCCGCGACGCAGCCCGCGCCGAACCCGGATATCTACAAGACCCCGGACGGCCGGATCTGCAACCGTGGCGGAGGTATGTGCGCGATCTAGTCCGCCGGGTGCTCATGCGCCGCCTCTCGACCGAGGGGCGGCGCATGGCCGTTTGCAGTATTACGACAACGGCCTTGCGTCTTTGCGAATCGCTCCGACCCTGTATGTGCCTTTGTATCTGGCCCCCGTGCTTGACTCCATCGAAAGGTCGTAACGGATACGTGCGAAGCCTGCAACGCCGGCCTGACTCGAGACGTGTAGAGGATCGGGCCGCATCATCTAGGGGGGACGATGAGCAGGGGCGTGGACGTTCGTTTCCAGGTGCTGGGGCCGTGGGAGGTGACCGACGCCGGCGAGCCGGTGGTGATTCCGGCCGGTCGCATGCGGGTGCTGCTGGCCTCGCTGATGGTCTCGGTGGGGCGCTCGGTGCCCACCGACACGCTGGCCGAGCAGGTCTGGCCGGAGCGGATGCCGGCCCGGGTGCGGGCCACCGTGCACACGTACGTGGCCCGGCTGCGCCGCCTGCTCGGCCACGAGGTCATCCAGACCGCGCCCGGCGGCTACCAGCTCGCCGTGCCGGCGGAGCGGATCGACCTGTGGGCGTTTCGCGAGCTGCTGCGCCAGGCGGGTGCCGCCGATGCGCCGGAGGAGGAGCTGGGCCTGCTGCGCCAGGCGCTCGCCCTGTGGTCCGGCCGGCCGTTCGCCGACATGGAGTCGAGCTGGCTCGACCGCGAGGTGGTGCCCCGTCTCGGCGACGAGTGGTTCAGCGCCACCGAGCGCCGCATCGACCTTGAGATGCGGGCGGAAACCCCGGGCAACCTCGTCGCCGAGCTGCGCGACCTCATCCGCACGTACCCGACGCGGGAGTCGCTGTGGCTGCGGCTGATCGACGCGCTGCACCGCTGTGGGCGGCGGGCCGAGGCGCTCGACGCGTACCAGGAGGTGCGCGGGGTGCTCACCGACGAGCTCGGCATCGAGCCCGGCGACGCGCTCCAGCAGATACACCGCGGGGTGCTGCTCGACGGCGCCGTGCCGATCTCCGCCGAGCCGGTGCCGGAGAGCGTGGCCACCCGCCAGCTGCCGCACGACGTCGCCAACTTCAGCAGCCGGGCGGAGCTGGCGCTGCTGCGGCGGCTGATGGACACGATCACCCGAAACGAGCGGCGGGTCACCCACATCGTGGCGATCGACGGCGCGCCGGGCATCGGTAAGACCACGCTCGCGGTGCATTGGGCCCATCAGGTCGCCAGCGCCTACCCCGACTTGCAGCTGTACCTCAACCTCCGGGGGTACGGGCCAGGCGAGCCGATGACGCCGTCGGCCGCCGCCGAGACGCTGCTGCGCGGGCTGGGCGTGCACAGCGACATGATCCCGGCCGGCGCGGACGAGCGCACCGCCCTGCTGCGCAGCGTGCTCGCCGGCCGGCGGGCGCTGTTGCTGCTGGACAACGCCCGCGACGCCGACCAGGTCCGCCCGCTGTTCCCGGGCGCCGACAGCCTCGTCGTCGTCACCAGCCGCAACCAGCTCCGCGGACTATCCATTCGCGACGGTGCGCACCGGGTCACGCTCGGGCCGCTGCCGCCGCACGAGGCGCTGGCCCTGCTGGCGGCCACGTTCGGCGGTGCCCGGGTGGTGGCCGAGCGCGACGCGGCCACCCGGCTCGTGGAGCTCTGCGACGGGCTGCCGCTGGCGCTCGCCATCGTGGCCGAGCGGGCGCAGCGGTCCGGCGGGCTCACCGAGGTCGTACAGGCGCTGATGGACGAGCGCATCCGCCTCGACGTCTTCGGTGACGGCGAGGGCGACCCGCACACCGACCTGTGGGTCGCGCTCTCCTGGTCGTACCGCACGCTCGGCCCGGACGCCGCGTCGATGTTTCGCCGGCTGGGCCTGCACCCGGCCGACGACATCACACCGGACGCCGCCGCCGCGCTCGCCGGCGTGCCCCTGCGGCGGGCCAAGCACGCGCTCGACCAGCTCGTCGCGGCCCACCTGCTCCAGCAGCGCCGCCCGCACCGGTACGAGCTGCACGACCTGGTCCGCTGGTACGCGCGGGAGCAGGCCGAGCGGGACGAGACGCCGGCTGAGCGGCTGGGTGTCGAGCGCCGGGTGGTCGACTGGTACCTGCACGCCGCCGTCGCCGCCGACAGCGCCATGCTGCCGCACCGCCGCCGCGACTACCTGGCGCCCTACCAGCCGGAGGTCGAGCCGCCCGAGTTCGCGGACGCGGCGGCCGCGGTGGCGTGGTTCGAGCGGGAGTACGACAACATCCGCTCGGTCATGCGCTGGGCGGACGCCAACGGCTTCAGCGGTCACGCGTGGCGGATGCTGACCTCGATGACGGCGTTCTTCGAGCGCCGCATCCCCTGGGAGGACGCGATCGAGTTTCACGAGTGGACGCTCGGCGCTGCCAGCGCGGCCGGCGAGCGCACCGGAGAGGGCTACGTCCTCAACGGCCTCGGCTACATGTGCCTGCTGAAGGGCGACCTCGACACCGCGCTCCGCCACTTCCGCGGCGCGCTCGACAGGTTCCGCGGCTCCGGACACGTGCGCGGCGAGGCGATGCTGTGGGGCAACCTCAGCACCATCTACGGCGAGCGCGGCGACCACCTGACCGCCCGCCGGTACGCCTCTCGCGCGCTGGAGATGTGCGAGTCCCTCGGGTACGAACGGGGCAGCGCGCTCAACCTGGACAACCTGGGCGTAGCCCTCTACGCGGCTGGCCGCTACGACGCGGCCATCGAGTGCCACCTGGAGGCCGGGGAGATCAACGGCAAGCTGGGCGAGGTCAACAGCGAGGCGATCAACCGGCACCACCTTGGCCGCGCGTACGCCGCGCAGGGCCAGCCACGCCCGGCACTGCGCGCCTTCCGAGCCGCCATCGACATGTACCGCGGCCTGAGCAACCGCCGCTTCGAGGCGCTGGTGATGGTCGACGTCGGCGCCACGCTGCACAAGGCCGGCCACAACGCGCTGGCCCGCACCTTCTGGGAGGCCGCGCTGGCCACCCTCAAGGAGTATGACGACCCCGCCGCCCAACGTGTCCACGAGGCACTGGTAACCCTCCACACCAGGGCAGCCTGAGGTGGCCGCTCGGCTTATGTCGGGCGTGGAGTTTCAAGAGGATTTCCCGGGTCCGCGTCACTTGCGGGCCGTCGCTCCCGCCGGAGACCGCGGTGGCCGGCGGCTCGCGGGGCGAGCCGAAACCCCCGGCCCCCGCTGCCACCTCCGCGCACCAAGCCCCCCACGCGCCGACGGCCGATCCAATTTCTGAAGGAGGGATGTTGCTGGCGCGGACCTGGGCCAAAAAACTTGGTGGGTGTTTGTCGAAGCGGTGTGGGGGTGTTCGACGCGTTGGTAGAAGGAGCTCATACGACAAAGGAGTGGAACGATGAGCAAGGTCACGACCGGCGCGACGATGTCCCTCGACGGCTTCATCGCCGGGCCCAATCACACCGATGGGTTCGACCACCTCTTCGCGTGGTATGGCGCGGGTGACGTGGAGGTGCCCACGGGCTTTCCGGACATGACGTTCAAGGTCTCGGCCGCCAGCGCGCAGCACCTCCGCGATCTCATCGCGCGCACCGGTGTGCTCGTGGTTGGGCGGCGGCTCTACGACATCACCAACGGGTGGGGCGGCCGGCACCCGATCGACAAGACGGTCGTCGTGGTTACCCACAAGCGTCCGGACGACCGGCCCGAGGACGACGAAAACTTCGTCTTCGTCACCACCGGCATCGAGGACGCGATCGCCAAGGCCCGGGAGATCGCCGGAGACAAGGAGGTCGGCGTCAACGGTGGCGAGATCGCCCGCCAGTGCTTCGACGCGGGCCTGCTGGACGAGGTGCACGTCGACCTCGTGCCGGTCTTCCTCGGCAACGGCATCCCGTTCCTAGGCCAGATCAAGGATGCGCCGGTGAGCCTGGACGGGCCGCTCTCGATCACCGAGGGGAAGGGCGTCACCCACCTGCGTTACGGGGTGCGCAAGTAGAGAGACTTGTGGCATGGCCTTCGACGTGAGCGTGGTCCGCGCTACCTATCCCGCCCTTTCCGACGGATACGCCTACCTCGACGGTGCCGCCGGCACCCAGGTGCCCGAGGCGGTGATCGAGGCAATCGCCGGCGCGTACCGGCGGGGGATCGGCAACGTCGGCGGGGCCTTCCCGGCCAGCCACCGCTCGGACGCGATCGTGGCCGAGGCCCGGGCCGCGGTCGCCGACCTCGTCGGTGGCGGGCCGGAGGGCGTGATCCTCGGGCCCAACATGACCACGCTCACGTACCGGCTGGCGTACGCGCTGGCCAAGGACTGGCGCGAGGGCGACGAGGTGGTGCTCTCCCGGCTCGACCACGACGCCAACGTGCGGCCGTGGGTGCAGGTCGCGGCGCGGGCCGGAGCCACCGTGCGGTGGGCCGAGGTCGACGTCGCGACCGGCGAGCTCGGCGTCGAGCAGTACGACGCGCTGATCGGCGAGCGCACCCGGCTCGTCGCGGTCACCGCCGCGAGCAACGTGCTCGGCACCCGGCCGGACGTGCCGGCGATCACCGCGAAGGCGCGCGCGGCCGGGGCGGTCACCTATGTCGACGGGGTGCACGCGAGCGCGCACGGGCCCACCGACGCGGCCGCGCTCGGCGCCGACTTCTACGCCACAAGCGCGTACAAGTGGTCGGGCCCGCACGTCGGCGCGGTGGTCGCCGACCCGGCGCGGCTCGACGCGCTGATCCCGGACAAGCTCGCCTCCTCGTCCGACGAGGTGCCGGGGCGGTTCGAGACGGGCACGTCGCCGTTCGCCGACTTCGCCGGCGTGGTGGCCGCGGTCGACCACCTCGCCGGGCTCGACCCGGCCGCCACCGGCACCCGGCGGGAGCGGCTGCTCGCCTCGCTGGCCGCGGCCGAGGCGTACGAGCTGGATCTCTTCACGGTATTGCTGACCGGGCTGGAGGCGATGCCGCACGTGACCGTGTACGGCAAGGCCGCGCGGCGCACCGCGACGGCGTACTTCACCCTCACGGGGCGTACTCCGCGTGAGGTCTCCACCCACCTCGCCGGGCGGCGGGTGAACGTGTGGGACGGGCACAACTACGCCTGGGAGGTCACCGCCGCGCTCGGCATCCGGGAGGCGGGCAGCGCGGTGCGGGCCGGGCTCGTCCACTACAACGACCGCTCCGACGTCGACCGCCTCCTCGCCGGGGTGGCCGAGCTCGGCTAGCCCGCCCGCCGCTCGCGAGCGGCCGTGACGAGGTTGGTGAGCGCGGCCTCGACCTGGGGATACGTCCTCGTCTTGAGGCCGCAGTCCGGGTTGACCCACACCCGCTCCACCGGCACCACCTCGAGCACGGCGTCGAGCAGTTCGCCGACCTCCGCGGCGCCGGGCACCCGCGGCGAGTGGATGTCGTACACGCCCGGGCCGAGGCCTCGGCCGAAGCCGCCCAGCTCGCCGAGGATGCGCCCGCCCGACCGGGCCGACTCGATCGTCGTGACGTCGGCGTCCAGCCCGTCGATCGCGGCGATCACCTCGCTGGCGTTCGAGTAGCAGAGATGGGTGTGGATCTGGGTGTGGTCGCCGGCGCTGGAGGTGGCGTGCCGGTAGGCCGCGACCGCCCACTGTAGATACTCGTCCTGCCGGTCGCGGCGCAGCGGGAGCAGCTCGCGCAGCGCCGGCTCGTCCACCTGGATGATCGACGTGCCGGCGGCGGCGAGGTCGCGCACCTCCTCGCGCACCGCGTCGGCGACCTGCGCCACCACGTCCCGCAACGGGATGTCGCGCCGCACGAACGACCACGCCACGATCGTCACCGGTCCGGTGAGCATGCCCTTGACCGGCCGCTCGGTCAGCGACTGGGCGTACCTGGTCCAGCGCACGGTGATCGGCGCGGTGCGGCGCACGTCGCCGTGGATGATCGGCGGGCGGGTGCAGCGGGAGCCGTACGACTGCACCCAGCCGTGGCGGGTGGTGGCGAAGCCGTCCAGGTGCTCGGCGAAGTACTGGACCATGTCGTTGCGCTCCGGCTCGCCGTGTACGAGCACGTCGATGCCGAGCCGCTCCTGCAGGCGGATCACCCGCTCGATCTCCGCCTCGATCAGCCGCTCGTACCCCGGCTCGTCGAGCGTGCCGTCGGCGAGCGCGGCGCGGGCGGCGCGCAACTCGCCGGTCTGCGGAAACGACCCGATCGTGGTGACGGGCAGCTCAGGCAGTCCGAGGTGGACGGTCCGTCGGGCATACGGCGCCCGGCTGTCCAGAGTGGAGCGCCGTACCTCGGCCGCCGGCTTTTCGGCCGGTAGCGTACCGGCGTCGCCCCGCGCCAACGCGCCGGCGAGAGCCACCACCTCGGCCACCTTCTGGTCCGCGAAGGCCAGCCGCCCGCGGAGCGCCGGGTCGAGGTCGGTCTCCGCGTCGAGGTCGTACGGCACGTGCAGCAGGGAGCAGGATGTGCTCACCACCACGTCGGGGTAGCGGGACAGCTCGTGCAGCGCGGCGTCGAGGTCGGTGCGCCACACGTCCCGCCCGGAGACGACGCCGGCCACGAGCGTCTTGCCACCGAGCGCGGCCGGGTCGACCGGGCCGCCGCGCACGAGGTCGACGCCGATCGCCTCGATGCCGGTGGCGGCCAGTGCGGGCAGGGCCTCGCCCAGCTCGCCGAAGTACGACGCGACGAGCAGCTTCGGCCGGTCGGTAAGCGCGCCCAGCCGCTCGTACGCCCGGCGGGCCTCGGCCGCGCCCACGCCGGTGACCAGCGCCGGCTCGTCCAGCTGCACCCACTCCACGCCCTCGGCGGCCAGGGCGGCGAGCAGGTCCGCGTACGCGGCTACGGCCTCGTCGAGGCGGTGGAGCGGTGCGGACTCGGACAGCAGCAGGAACGTCACCGGGCCCACCACCACCGGCCGGGTCTCGTAGCCGAGCGCCCGCGCCTCACGTACCTCCCAAATGGGCTTGTCGCCGGCCAGCCGCAGCGGCGTATCGGGGCCGATCTCCGGCACCAGATAGTGGTAGTTGGTGTCGAACCACTTGGTCATCCGCAGCGGTGGAAGGCCGTCGGCGCCCCGCGCCATCGCGAAGTACGGGTCGGCCGCCGCGCGGTAGCGCTCCGGCACCGCGCCCAGCAGCACGGCGGTGTCCAGCACGTGGTCGTACTCGGAGAACGTGTTGGAGGGCAGCGCGCCGAGCCCGAGCGCGGCCAATCGGCGCCACGTGTCGGCGCGCAGGCCGGCACCCACCCGGTCGAGCTCGTCGCGACCGAGCCGCCCGTCCCAGTACGCCTCCAGCGCCCGCTTCAGCTCGCGGCGCGGCCCGATCCGTGGATACCCGAGGATTGTCGAATGCGTCAGCACGCCGGGAATCCTGCCTTCGGACGACCCTCTTCGGGCCATCTATAGCCGCTGCTTATCGACCCGATGAGCGGGAGTCGTGAGGCTACGGCCTCGACCACGACGGCGAATGATCGCCGAGCGACGGAGCGAGGTAGGCAGAGCCATACTGGGGTGTGGATCCGGGACCACCGCAGCGTGAGATCGCCTGCTTCGTGCGGGTGGCCGAGCACCTGAGCTTCTCCCGGGCCGCGGCTGCGCTGGGCATGACCCAGCCGGCGGTCAGCCAGGCCGTCGCCCGCCTCGAGCGCACGCTGGGCCTGCGCCTCTTCGACCGCACGAGCCGCGAGGTAGCGCTCTCCGACGCGGGCAAGGTGCTCCTGCCGTACGCGGAGGCGATGCTGGAGCACGCCGCCTCCTTCGCGGAGGAGGCGGCCCGGCTCGCCGAGCCGGTCGGGCGGCCCATCAGGCTCGCTTATTGCCCGCTCGTCGGCGGCCTCGCCGCCCGGGTGGTGCGGCGGCTGGCTGACCGCTCGCCCGCGATCGACGTGGAGCTGTCCCGCGCCGGCTGGGGCGCCGCGACCGCCGACCTCACGCGGGGCGGGGCCGTGGCCGCGTTCATGAGCACGCCTTTTCCCACGGGCGTGGCGATGACCGCCCGCTTCCACGTACCCGTGACGCATGTGGCCGTGCCGGCGCGGAGCCGGCTGGCGACGGCGACCCGGCTGGGGCTGGAGCAGTTGTCCGCGGTCCTGCTCCCGCGCCTGCGGCCGCCGGGCAGCGTGTGGCACGCGCTCGCGCCGCGGCTGCGCTCGCCCGCCGTCGTGGGCGACCTCGACGACCTCCCGGCCGCCCTCGACCTGGTCGCGGCCGGCCGCGGCCTGCTGGCCGCGCCACACCTGCTCGTCGAGACGGTACGCCGGCCGGACGTGCACTTCGTCCCCATCGAGGCCGGCGACCTCCGGATGACGTACGGCCTCGTCTGGGCCCCGGAACGGGCGTCGGCGGAGCTGATGGCCCTGGTCCAGGCCGCCCGCCAGATCCTTCGCGTGCCGTGATCGCGCACCGGGTGTTAGTTGAGACGCCAAACTATTGACAGTCGTCTACTGGCTGTGTGAATCTCTGCCACGAGCCGGCGGAAGCCTGGGCAGCTTCCCTTCTTGAAGTTCGCCTTTTCTAGGAGCCCTGACATGCGAAGAAGCATCGCCGGCGCCCTCGCCTCGGTCCTCGCCGCCGGTGTGGTGGCGGTCGTGACCCAGGTGGCCGTGAGCACCTCGACGCCCGCGTCGGCCGCCGCCTCAGACCCGTACAGCTGGAAGAACGTGCGGATCGACGGCGGCGGGTTCGTGCCGGGCATCATCTTCAACCCGACGGAGCGCAACCTCATCTACGCCCGCACCGACATCGGTGGGGCATACCGCTGGGACCAGGCCGGCCAGTCGTGGATCCCGCTGCTGGACAAGTACGGCTGGGACCGGTGGGGGTACAACGGCGTGGTCAGCATGGCCACCGACCCGGTGCAGACCAACAAGGTGTACGTGGCGGCCGGCATGTACACGAACGACTGGGACCCCAACAACGGGGCGATCCTGCGCTCCACCGACAAGGGCAACACCTGGGCGGAGACGGCGCTGCCCTTCAAGCTGGGCGGCAACATGCCCGGCCGAGGCATGGGCGAGCGGCTGGCCGTCGACCCCAACCGCAACAGCGTCCTGTACTTCGGCGCGCCCAGCGGCAACGGCCTGTGGCGCAGCACCGACTCGGGCGTGACCTGGGCGAAGGTGACCAACTTCCCCAACGCCGGCAACTACGTAGCGGTGCCCGGTGACGTCTACCAGGGTGACAACCAGGGCGTCGTGTGGGTGACGTTCGACAAGCGCTCGGGCACGTCCGGCAACGCCACGCAGACCATCTACGTGGGTGTCGCGGACAAGCAGAACACGGTGTACCGCACGACCAACGGCGGCACCTCGTGGGAGCGCGTGGCTGGCCAGCCCACCGGGTACATCGCGCACAAGGGCGTCCTCGACACGACCGGCGGCTTCCTCTACATCACGACGAGCGACACCGGCGGCCCGTACGACGGCGCCAAGGGTGACGTGTGGAAGTACAACACCGCGACCGGCGCGTGGACGCAGATCAGCCCGATCCCGTCGAGCAGCACCGACGACTACTTCGGGTACAGCGGCCTGACGATCGACCGCACCAACCCGAACACCATCATGGTCGCCACCCAGATCTCCTGGTGGCCGGACGCGATCTTCTTCCGCAGCACCGACGGCGGCGCGACCTGGACGCGGATCTGGGACTGGACGTCGTACCCCAACCGGAGCTTCCGGTACACGATGGACATCTCCTCGGTGCCGTGGCTGACGTTCGGCACCAACCCGCAGCCTCCCGAGGTCACCCCGAAGCTCGGCTGGATGAACGCGTCGGTGGAGATCGACCCGTTCGACGGCAACCGGTTCATGTACGGCACCGGCGCCACGATCTACGGCGCCACCAACCTCAAGAACTGGGACACCGGCAGCACGGTCTCGATCCGCCCGATGGTCAAGGGCCTGGAGGAGACCGCGGTGCTCGACCTGATCAGCCCGCCCACCGGCGCGCCGCTGGTCAGCGCGTTGGGTGACATCGCCGGCTTCCGGCACACCAACCTCGACGCGGTGCCGCCGATGATGTTCACGCAGCCGAACTTCACCAGCACGACGAGCCTCGACTACGCCGAGACGAGCCCGAGCATCATGGTGCGGGCCGGCAACTTCACCGACTCCGACCGCCCGAACGACGCGCACGTCGCGTTCTCCACGGACGGCGGAGCCAACTGGTTCCAGGGCACCGAGCCGGGCGGCGTCAACTCCGGCGGCACGGTCGCCGCGGCGGCCAACGGCAGCCGCTTCGTGTGGGCGCCGGGCGACTCCGGCATCCAGGTCGTCTACTCGGTCGGATACGGCAACAGCTGGTCCACCGCGCAGGGCATCCCGGCGAACGCGGTCGTCGAGTCCGACCGGGTCAACTCCAACAAGTTCTACGGAGTCAGCAACGGCACCTTCTACGTCAGCACGAACGGCGGGCAGTCGTTCACGGCGGCGGCGACCGGGCTGCCGACGACCGGCGTGAAGTTCAAGGCCGTGCCGGGGCGCGAGGGTGACATCTGGCTGGCGGGCAGCACCGGCCTCTACCACTCGACCAACTCGGGCACGAGCTTCACCAAGATCTCCAACGTCACCGAGGCGGTCAACGTCGCCTTCGGCAAAGCCGCGCCGGGGCAGTCGTACCAGGCGCTCTTCCTCGTCGGAACGGTCGACGGGGTCAAGGGCGTGTACCGGTCCGACAACACCGCCGGCACCTGGCTGCGGATCAACGACAACAACCACCAGTACGGCAACATGGGCGAGGCGCTCGCCGGCGACCCGCGCATCTACGGGCGGGTGTACCTGGGTACCAACGGGCGGGGCATCCTCTACGCCGACCGCACCGGGGGCACCCCGACCACCCCGCCCACCACTCCGCCTACGACGCCGCCCACCACGCCACCGACCACCCCGCCGACGACGCCTCCCACGACGCCGCCGACGACCCCGCCGACCTCCGGACCGCCGACCGGGAGCTGCGCCGTGACGTACGCGATCACCGGCCAGTGGGGTGGCGGCTTCCAGGGTGACGTGAAGATCACGAACACCAGCACCCAGACGGTGAACGGCTGGAGCCTCGTCTGGTCGTTCGCGAACGGCCAGCAGATCTCCCAGATCTGGGGTGCGACACGTACCCAGAGTGGCGCCACGGTGACCGCGCGAAACGAGGCCTGGAACGGCACGATCGCGCCCAGCGCGTCGGCCAGCTTCGGGTTCATCGCCAGCTGGACGGGCACCAACGCCCGCCCGACGGCGTTCACGCTAAACGGCTCGGCCTGCTCGGTGAGCTGAGTAATTGGTCAGGGGTCGGTGCCCGCCGGCCCCTGACCTAGACCAAAGTCGGACGCGCATGTGCCCTGCTTCTGGGCAGGCTGGGCGCATGAGCGGGAGTCGCGGGGCTACGGGCCTCGACCCCGACGGCGGACGAGCGCCGAGCGGCGGAGCGGGGTAGGCATGGTCGACGCGGTGTACCGGCGTCACGAGACGGTCGTCTCCGAGCCGGCCTGGGCGGTGGGCCTGATGTGGTTGGGCCTGCCGCTCGCCGGTGCCGGCGCCGGGTGGCTGCTGCAGGCGCTCGCCGGCTGGCTGTCGGAGCTGCCGTGGGTGCCGTTCGAGGGGATCGTCGAGTGGATCGCATCGGTCGCCGGCAACGAGCCGGCGGCCACGATCGTGAGCCTCGCGGCGGGCGCGGTGGTGGGGCTCGTGCTCGCGTTCATCGGGGCGATGGAGACGCTCGTCGTGCGGATCACCGACACCCAGGTCACCCTCCGTCGTGGGGACACCACCCAAAAGATCAACCGCGCTGGTGTACGCACGGTGTTCGTCGACGGCAAGCAGCTGGTGCTACTCGGGGCGGAGGCCGACGAGCTGGCCCGGGAGGGCTTCGACCTCGGCGCCGACCGGCTGCGCGACGGCTTCCTCGCGCACGGATATCCGTGGGCGGCGGCGGGCGACCCGTACCGCGACGAGTTCCGCCGGTGGGTACCCGATGACCCGGAGCTGCCGGGAAGCGCTGCCGCGCTGCTCAAAGCGCGGTCGAAGGCGCTGGAGAAGGGTGACAGGACGGATATCGTCGAGCTGCGGGCCGAGCTCGCCAAGCTGGGCGTCGTCGTGCGCGAGGAAGCGAAGCGGCAGTACTGGCGGCGCACCCATCCGACCAGTGGCTGAGCAGGGGGTATCCGGTTTGCGGCGGCTCGGCTAGCCTGTGGCCCGTGACCGCCACGGGGGGAGTGGCGGCGCCGCCGCTGTCACCGCCGCGGTCGCGTCGCTATCGCACGCTCACGAGCGCCGTCGTCGAGACCGGCGCCGTGCTGGCGTCCGCGGTCCGGCTGCTCTGGCGACACTGGCCGGTGCTCTTCGCGCTCTACTTCGCGGGGGCGGCCGCGCGGGCGTTCATCATGATCGGCGCCGTGCAGGCGAGCAGGCTCAGCGGCGTCCTCGGTGTGATGGTGGTCATCCTCGGCCCGGTCGCCACGCTGATCTCGCTGGTCCTGATGCTGCGCGTAGTCCGCCCGTCGCTGCCCTGGCTGGCGGCCGCCACCGCCGACCTGCCCGCGGAGGAGGGCGAGGCCCGGCACCGGCGGCCCACGCTGATGGACCACCTGGCGAGCGCGCTGATCCCGTTCCTCGCGGTGTACGCGTCGTGGGGCTACCTCAAGGAAGACGTCTCCGACTACGTGTACAACGTGTTGAAGGACGCGTCCTTCAACGACGCGCGGGTCTTCGAGGATCCCGGCGTGCTCGGCCGCGAGCTCGACCAGCGGTTGCCGTTCAACACCTCGATCACGCTCATTTCGGTGATCGTCGTGGCGATCGTGCTGCGCTGGCTGCTCAACGTCTGGCGCGGCGGCCGCAAGTGGCCGGTGCTGGGCATCCTCGGCGCCTACGTCGAGGTCATCTGGATCATCGTCACGATCGCCACGCTCAACCAGGCGCGCGACCCGCTGACCAGCTGGCTGCGGGAGCGCAAGGTGGTGGAGTGGCTGCTTGACCTGTGGGATCGGGCGGTCGAGGCGCTCGGGCCGCTCACCGACATCGCGCGCAACGCGGGCGAGTGGCTCATGGGCGCCATCGCCTCGGCCGACACCGTGATCGTCGTGCCGCTGGCGTGGCTCGCGGTCGGCGCCGTGGTCTACGGGCACAAGCTCGCGCCGCCCGCGCCGTCCACCTCGGAGCTGCTGCGGCGCGCCAGCAAGCGGTGGAGCGCGTTGCCCAAGCCGTTGCGCGTGGTGGGCGCCAACATGAGCTCCGACGTGCGCGAGCGCTTCACGCCGCTGGTGCACGGCATCCGTACGCTCGCGCGGGCCGGCCTTGCGCCGATGCTGTTCTTCTGCATCGCGTTCCTTGTGGCGCAGACCGCGCGCGACTGGATGTGGGAGGCCGAGCGGATGCTGATCGGGCCGCACGACCTCCAGGAGGTGTGGATGCCGCTGTCCGGTCCGCTCGGCCTCTTCAACGACGCGGTGGGCGTGGTGCTGCTCGCCTGCCTGCTGGCCGCGGCCGTCGACCGGGTGCTGCGGCTACAGCCCGCCCCGGCTCCCGGCTCCGCGCCGTCGGGGGGTGACTCTCAGGAGACGGGAAACCGGGCGTAGCGCGGTAGCTCGTTGCCGCGGACGATCCGGACGGCCGCGGGCCGCGCCGACTCCGGCATCACGAAGTAGACCTCCACCTCCCACGGCGTGGGCGTGTCGTCGTCATCGGGCGAGCAGCTGGCGACCCGCCTGCTGGGGTCGGAGCCGGACAGCTCGGTCGGGTTGGCGGTGAACTGCCGCCCCTCGGTGTCTTCGAGCCCCAGGTTGCACCCGGCGACCACGTACTTGTCCGACGCCCACTTCTCGCCCGCGTCGACCGCGATAGTGGCTCTCCACACCTTGGTCTTGGCGGGCGGCTGCCAGGGCGTGCCGTCGGACGACTTCAGGTCCGCCGCCGGCCCGAAGTCGACGAGCCGCATGCGCACGCCGGAGTAGGAGACCCAGCCGTCCGAGCCAGCCAGGACCGCCTCGTGCGCATCCACCCTGTTGTACAGGTCGAGTGCCTCCTTGGCGCTGGGGCCGAGTGCGAGCGCGAGGATCGGCAGGAGCGCGACGAGCCCCCACAGGTTGCGCCGCCACCATCCCTTGGCGGCGCTCGCCCGACCGGAGCCCGGCGGCGGCCCGGCCACCGGTGGCACCTGGCCCGCGTAGCCCGGCGGCGGAGCACTGAAGCCTTGCGGCGGAGCCGCGAAGCCCGGCGGTGGGGCTGCGGGGAAGCCTTGCGGTGGGGCTGCGGGGAAGCCTTGCGGTGGGGCGGCGAAGCCCGGCGGTGGGGCTGCCGGGAAGCCCTGCGGCGGCGCCGGCATCGGTGGCCCAGGCATCGGCGGCGCGGCAACTGGGAAGCCCTGCATCTGGACGGGCCCGCCAGCCATTGGCGGTGGCCCGGCAGTCGCTGGCCCCACGGGCATCGCCGCAGCGCCGGCGTTCGCCGGCCCTGTGGGTGGCGGCGGGCCGACGTTCGGTGGTGCGGCCGGGATCGGTGTTGGGCCGGCAGTCGGTGGGGCTGCGGGTATGGGCGGTGGCCCGACAGCGGGCGGCGGGGCTGGCATCGGTGGTGGTGCGGCCGGCATGGGAGGTGCGGTCCGGGGCGAGGCCACCTCCTGGATAGCCCCCCAGCCCGCAGGCGGCGCGGCGGGTGCCGACGTCCCGTCGTGCCACAGCCGCCCGGCTTGGGGTGGCGGCCCGACTTGGGGTGGCGGCCCGGCGTTGGGTGCCGACGTCCCGTTGTGCCACAGCGGCGCGGCTTGGGGTGGCGGCCCGGCTTGCGGAGGCGGCCCGGCTTGGGGTGGCGGCCCGGCTTGCGGAGGCGCGGTGTGCGCGCCCGAGTTTGGAGAGCCGCCCTGGGGTGGGTGGGGCAGCGGGTGGAGCATCACCGGCGGCTTGGGGCCCAACGGGCGTGCCGGTGGTGGCTCATCCGCCCGCGACCGCCGCTCGGCCACCTGCGGGTGTGCCGCGGTGTCCGCCTGACTCGGATCGACCCGGATGGCAGCGGTGTCGGGCTCGACGGCGGGGATGACAGCGGTGTCGGAATCGGGCGGCTGCGGCGGATCCTCCTCGCGCGATGCCCAGACCGACCCCGGCGGCGCCCACGGTGACGGGGAGGGTGGAGGTGGCTGCGTCACGGCACCACCTCCGGCTTCTCCATGATCACGGCATCCTTTTGAGTGGCCCACCCGTCGACCGTGGCCGTGTCGACCTTGGGTAGCGCGATCTCGGCCATGCCGTCCATCCGCTGGTCGATCAGCGGCGCTGCCAGGCGCAGCCGCATCGAGGTTGCCACGTCGCGCGGCACCTCGAACGCGATCTCGCCCTCCACCGGGATCCCCGGCTGCAAAGTGCGCCCACTGTCCGCGAACAGCTGCGTGAACCGCTTACTCACCAAAAACTCGCGGTCGCGGTCGTCGATGAGCGCCGCGTAGCCGATGACCGTGTCCTCGGTGGTGGCCGTGACCCGCACACGGACGAGTATCCAGACGCCGCCGGTCTCGTAGCCCTTGCTGCGAACCCCGAGCAGGCGCGCGCCCCGCACGCTGACAAGCTTTGCCTCGAAGGAGCGGGCGGAGACCGAGTCGCCAACCTGGCCCGCCGCGATGTAGGGCCGTTCGCGCCGGTCCGCACGGTCGCCGTCGATCGGCCGCCAGTTGGCCACCACGCCCCCCACCGCCAGCGCGGCGACGAGCAGCATGCCAACCCGCGCGCGCATGCCGACCCGCTCGACCCGCCCAGGCGGGGCCCGGTGGCTCCGGACCTTCTCTTCGCCGCCCATGGCTATGGCCGCGCCGCCCACGCCCACCGCACCGGCCCGCGCGGCTGCATCGCCCTGCGTCGATGGCGCGCCCAGCGGCGGCTGACCTGCCTGGCCGCCGCCTGGCTGCGCCGGCGAAACGCCCGCCATCCCAGCGCCCGACGCGAAAGCACCGGTGGGTGGCATCGACCCACCCGCCGCGACCTGCCCACCGGGTGGGATCGTGCCTCCGGGCGGGGTCGCACTTCCGGATGGGATTGCGCCTCCGGATGGGATTGCGCCTCCGGATGGGATTGCGCCTCCGGGTGGGATCGCGCCCCCGGGTGGGATCGCGCCGGGAGGGACGGTCGCCCCCGGTGGCACCTGTCCGGGACGGGGCCAGCCAGCAGCCGGCGGGCCGCCGGGAGCGGACCATCCACCAGCTGCCGGCAGTGGGCCATGACCTGGCCATCCACCCTGCGTGGGCGGCGGCATCGCCTGATCGGGCCAGCCAGGTGGCGGCGTCGTAGACGCGGGCAGGCCACCTGTCGGGGAGGGTGCCCCCGGACCTGGCCATCCAGCAGCCGGCGGGAGGGGCGAGCCGGGAGGTGGGAGGGGGCCAGGAGGGGGCCAGCCGCCGGCACCTGGCGCCGGTGGGCCTGGCCAGCCAGCCGATTCCGGCCGGCCGGCTGACTCGGGCGAGATCGAAGGCCAGCCGTTGGCGGGGTGGTCGGGTGGTGGTTGCTCGGGTGGGGTGGTCATTTGCCGCGCCGATCTTCGATGGGCACGGTCAGCTCGGCGCGGGGCTCAAGGTCTAGCCAGGCCTTGTGGCCGGCGAGGGTGTCGACGCGGTAGGTCTTCTGGTTGATTGTCACGCTTACCTGCGTGGGCACCGGCGCGGTGCTCTCCTGCTCCCAGAAGAAGGCGAGCTTTTCCGGCATGGCCGGCTGCAGGTAGCTGACCGCTACCCCGTCGCGCAGGGCGATCACGTACTGCGGCTCGAGGTTTTTCAGGATTGGGTCTTCTACCAGGCCCTCTACGCCCGAGATGTCGATGATGTCGTTCATGTCGTTGCGGCTCTCGGGGGCGGTGACCTCGACCGTGGCAAGTACGACCACCCAGCGGTTGGCGGGGTTTTCCAGGCGGATGCCGGGGAGTCCGTCGCCGACCAGGCGGCCGCCGGTGACGGTCACGTTCCAGGGCTCGCCCTTGCTCAGCTCGTTGACCTTGGCGGGCGGCACCTCGGGCTTGTCGGCGGGCTCCAGGCCACCGAAGAGTCCGGACGCGGCGAGGGCGGCGACACCGGCGCTCAGGCCGAGCCACCGCAGTGGGATAGCGACAATACGGGCGCCGAGCCCTCGCGGGCCCGCGCCCGGCCCCCCGCCGACGCTAGACACGTTTCCGGAGCATAGGCGCAACCAGCCGGCCCGGCTAGGCCCGTCCCGCGACCGCTGCGGCCTCCCGCAACGGGCCTAGCCGGAGCTATTTCTTGCGACCCTGCGGGTATGGCCACCCGTTGGGCACGCATCCACCCATTCCGTAGATCTGCTGCTGCATGACCGGTGCCGGCCGCCCCTTACCTGGGCAGGTCTCGTGGCCTTTGCCGAGAAAGTGCCCCACCTCGTGGTTGATGACGAGGTGGCGGTACATGTCCACGTCGCCGTGGTACGCCGGGATGGCCAGGACCCACCGCTTGACGTTGATGACGACGTTCTCCTGGCCCCGGCAGGAGGCTTCACCCTCGGTGTCGAGACCGTACGAGCCACAGATCCGGTCGACCGTGTCGGGGCTGGTCAGCTTCACGATGAAGTCGACCGGCCCAGTGGCCGAACGCTGAAACGCCCACTGCCCGCTCGCCGCCCAACTCCGCTGGTCGGCCAGGATGCTGTCGACCAACTGCGCGACCTCGGCCGGCTCCTGCTCCAGTCCGCGCTCGACCTCCACCCGATAGCGCAGAAGGCGGCCGGTGCCGATGCGCCTTCCGTTTCCGCTCGCACGGCGGAACGTTCCCTCGCCGTGCTGCGTGAACGCCGGCGGAGCCGCTGTCGTGGGCGGCGGCGCCTGCGTCGACTCGACGGTGGTCGAGGGTGGGAGGGTCGTAGCCTCGGACCAGGTGGAGGGGGTACCAGATGAATTGGTGCGAATCGCGAAGCCGCCGGCCGCGAACATGAGCCCGCCCACGACGGCGCCCACGCTCACCAGGATGTAGGCCAGCACGCGGTTCTTACGCCGCACGCCGCTGCTCCTCCTCCTGGACCATCGCGACGGCCCGCCGCAGCGCGAGCGTCTCCCTGATCCGCCGGCGGGCGGCGCGTCGCCACCGTTCCTCCTGTTGGCGTCCCATGCTCGCACCGTACGGAGGCGGTCGTGAAGAACCATTGAAGAAGCTGTCTGCGGATCGTTCTTCACTGCATCTTCATCGTGGTACCAGGCACTATGGAACACCATGAGCGCGCGCATCCTGGTCGCCGAGGACGACCCCAAGCAGGCCAACCTGGTCCGGGTCTACCTGGAGCGGGAGGGCCACAGCGTGCTGGTCGTGGGCGACGGGCGCACCGCGCTGGAGCAGGCGCGCGTGCGCAAGCCCGACCTCGTCGTGCTCGACGTGATGATGCCGCAGGTCGACGGCCTCGACGTGTGCCGCATCCTGCGCGGCGAGTCGGAGGTGCCGATCCTGCTGCTCACCGCCCGCACCACGGAAGACGACATGCTGCTCGGCCTCGACGTGGGCGCCGACGACTACATCACCAAGCCGTACAGCCCTCGCGAGCTCACCGCGCGCGTCCGCGCGCTGCTCCGCCGGGCGGGCGTGGTCACCGCGGGTAACCAGGCCATCCTCAAGGTGGGCGACCTTGAGATCGATCCAGGGCGATTCGAGGTGCGGGTGGGCGGGCGGCCCATCGTGCTGACGGCGAAGGAGTTCGGGATCCTGGAGGTGCTGGCGGGCGAGCCGGGGCGTGCGTTTACGCGGGCGCAGATCATCGACCGGGCGTTCGGCTTCGACCACTACGTGCTGGAGCGCACGGTCGACGCGCACGTGATGAACCTCCGCCGCAAGATCGAGGAAGACGCGGCCGAGCCGCGCTACGTGCAGACCGTCTACGGGCGCGGCTACCGCTTGGCCGAGTCTTGAGCTTCCGCCTCCGCGTGCTGGTGCTGGTCACGCTCGTGGCCGTCACCGCCGTGGGCGCCACCGCCTGGATCGTGCTCCGCCAGGCGTCGCAGCAGATCACCGATTCGGAGACCGCCGACCGCGTGGTGATCGACCGGGTCGCCAACCAGCTACGTGAGTACGGGGAGACGCACGGCACCTGGGAAGGCGTGCCGACGCTGGTCTACGACCTCGGTGCGACCACCGGCCAGCGCATCCACATGGCCACGCAGGACGGCGAGGTGGTGTCGGACACGGACACGCTCGACGGGATCACCGCCCGCCCGCTCGGCACCTCGGCGACGCTCGTCGACCCCCGCCCCAAGCTCGACCTCACCGAGGTGCCCGAGCCCTTCGGCACGACGACCAGGGTGGTGACCAGCTACTGGGCCGGCGTGCGGTACGCGGCCTGCCTCACCCGCGCCGGCTACGTGGTACGGAAGGTCGACGGCGCGTTCGGCATACCGAGCTTCGAGGCCAGGGACGGCGATCCCGAGGCGATCAAGGAGTGCGCCGCCCGGGCGGAGACGACCACCCGCGAGAAGGAGATCATCCGGCAGCGAATCGAAGCGTGCAGGGACCCGGACATCGGCGGGCCGGCAGCCGCTGCCTGTCTCGCGCAGGCGTTTACCGACCTCGCCGGCGAGGTCGCCGCGGTGCCACTCATCGTCACGCTCGGCTTCGAGGGTGAGCCGCGGACACCGCTTTCGGTCGGCCCGATACTCGCGGCGGCCGCCGGCGTGGCCCTGCTCGCGCTCGCCGGCACCGCGCTGCTCAGCCGCCGCGTGCTCCGCCCGATCGCCAGCCTCACCGCGGCCGCCGGCCAGCTGGGGCGCGGCGACCTCACAAGCCGGGTCGCGGTGGCGGGCAGCGACGAGGTGGCCCAGCTCGGTCGATCGTTCAACCGCATGGCCGACTCGCTCCAGCGCGGCGAAGAGCGCCAGCGCCGGCTGGTGGCCGATGTCGCGCACGAGCTGCGTACCCCGCTGGCCAACCTCCGCGGCTACCTCGAGGCGCTCAAGGACGGCGTGATCGATCCCGATCCCGAGCTCTTCGCGTCGCTCCACGAGGAGGCGGTGCTCCAGCAGCGCATCGTCAACGACCTGCAGGATCTGGCGCTGGCCGAGGCGGGCACGCTGGCCTACCACCGCGGCATCATCGACATGGCCGAGGTGCTCGAAACCACCCGCGCCGCACACCACGCGGTCGCCGAGTCGGCCGGCGTGCGGCTGGCGGTCGCGACGCCGGGGCCGGCCCAGGTCTACGCCGACCCGGACCGCCTGCGCCAGGTGCTCGGCAACCTGGTCACCAACGCACTGCGCGCGACCTCGGCCGGCGGCAGCGTGACGCTCTCCAGCGCCGTCGACGGCACCGCGGTCGTGGTACGCGTGGCCGACACGGGCACAGGCATCGCGCCAGCCTCGCTGCCCCACGTCTTCGACCGCTTCTGGCGCGCCGACTCAGCACGCGGCCGGCGAACGGGCGGGAGCGGGCTGGGCCTGTCGATCGCCCGCCAGATCGTCACCGACCACGGCGGCACCATCACAGTGGCGAGCCAGCTGGGCATGGGTACGACTTTCACCATCACCCTTCCCGCCCTTCGCCCGTAGCGACGCTCTCCAAGCAGATTTCCCGGGCCCGCGTCACCTGCGGACCGCCGCTCCCGCCGGAGACCGCGGCGGCCGGCGGCTCGCGTGAACGCTCGCCGAAACCCCGACCTCCGCTGCCAGGTCCGCGCGCCAAGCCCCGACGGCCGCCCTTCCGGCGGGCCCTGGATGGCTCTAACGCAGCGTTACCGGAACATATCTAGAGACCTTTCGGAGTCGGGGTGGGCCCGTGTGGCGGCGGTAGCCCAAAATAGTCGAAATGGGCAGCCGCCACACCGCCGGTAACGTAGCGTGATCTAATTCGGGCCGTGAGTGTGGATCTAGAACGGTTAGGGTCGATATAGCGCCCTAACCGTTCTAGATCGCGAACCTGGTGCGAGTAACCGGCATGGCGGCTACCGCCCGCGACCGCGGCCGGCCACCTCGGCGACAGCCGTGTCACTGGCGCGGACCGTCCCTGCCGCGACGCCGTCGCGGACGCCGACCCAGGCCGTACCCATATCAGTGAACTCCATGGCGCCAGAACGCGGATGTTCGAGATAGCGGATCAGTTCGCCAAGTATCCAGGCCTGATCGGGGTCGGCTACGCCGCGGTACTCCTTCTGCATGACGGCTTGGGTGAGGATCTCCGTCCACGGCAGATGGTAGAGGCTGACTTTCCGTAGCTTTCGCTTGTCAATCGGAGTGGGATGCTGACCCGCGACCGGTGGAATCTCGTTCGAGATCGTGATCAAGGCTTCGAAGCCCTGCTCGCGCGCGATCTCCAGATATGCCTCTACCTGGTCCGCCCGCAACTCGTTGCTCCCGGTCTTAACCTCGACGAGCGCGGTCCATTGGCGCTGGCCGCGCGATACCCGAATGAGGCCGTCAGGGAAGAGTTGCTTGTCGCCGAGCTTGAACGGAACCTCGATGAAGGTTTGCACGGGGCCGGCGGGAGCGCCAAGCGGTTGGGTGAGCGTCCGCCCGAACTCTCGTACCGCACTCATGACCGCGAGAACTGCCGATGTGGCTCGGCGTTCTTGCTCTTCAGCCCCGTTGATGCCGGACGTTGGTATGAGTCGAGCGGCAAGCCACGTGTCCTCGGACATTCATAACCTCCTCGATTCCACGGGTAGAAACTGGAAGCTACACGCTGGGTGATCAGAAATGAGCCCAACGATGCCGACTGATCACTTGAAAAACGCGGGCGAAATGGCGTGTAGCCCACGTTGGCGAGATGACCGATCCCGCTATACGGTCCACCAGACATCGACGCTTCGGGCAGTCAGATCGTGAGCGGTTGGCGCTATTCCTGTCGGGTATTTGATTCGCGCCGTCGGTAAAGGTTATGCGCACGCCCACTGGCTTGGCCGCGGCTCGTCGGGTTGGGCTTGGCTCGCGGAGGTGGCAGCGGGGGCCGGGGGTTTCGGCGAGCGTTCACGCGAGCCGCCGGCCGCCGCGGTCTCCGGCGGGAGCGGCGGTCCGCAGGTGACGCGGGTCCGGGAAATCTGCTTGTGGGAGGGTCAACGGCCGGCGTAGCGGAGGTGGAGGCGGGTGCGCAGGCGGATCGTGGAGAGGATGGCGACCAGCGCGGTCGCGACCACCGTGAAGAGCACGCCGCGGGCCAGGTACTCGGGGCCGGTGTGGTCGACCGCGTAGGTGCCGATCTCGCGGCTGGACCAGAAGGGGGTCAGCCGCGTGATGGAGTCGGCGGGGTCGATCATCACCTGCAGGCTGATGGTCAGCAGCAGGATGAGCGTGCCCTCGAGCTCGCGCGGGACCAGCGCGCCGATCAGCAGGCCGAACGGGGCGGCCACCGCCACCCCGAGCGCCATCGCCGCCGCCAGGGCGCCGAGCCTTACCTCGCCGCCGTGGTCAAGGGCGACCAGCGTGAAGAACGGCGTGGCGACGGCTAGCCCGAGCAGCCACATCGCGACCAGCCGCCCAAGGTAGAGGTGGTGGCTGCGGTAGCCGGACAGGCGCAGTCGCGGCTCGATGTGCCGGCTTGTGCCGCTGGCGAAGAGGGCCGCCGTGCTCACGGCCCAGGCGAGGCCGAGCATGAGGAAACGGATCGACTGCCCGACCTGGCCGTGCCGCACCACGTAGCAGAGCAGGGGGAGGGCTAGGAGCAGCACGAGGACGCCCCGGCGGCGCGACAGCTCGCGTAGGGCCATCTCGGCGACGGTCAGGAGCTTCACGCGGCGACCTCCCGGGAGCCGGGCGTCAGGTCGAGCACCTGGTCGACCTGGTCGAGTTGGTTGAGCAGGTGGGTGACCACCACGATGGCCCGCCCTTCGTCGCGCCACCGCCACACGTGCTGCCAGAAGTCGATGTACGTGCCGCGGTCGAAGCCCTGGTAGGGCTCGTCGAGGAGCAGTACGTCGGGGTCGCCGAGGGCGGCCATGACCAGGTTGAGCTTTTGTCGGGTGCCGCCGGAGAGGTGGCGGGCCTGCACGCCGCCGGCCGGCTCCCACTGGAGCGTGGCGGCATCGGCTCGCCCCAGCCGCCGCGAGCGGGCGCGGTCGAGGCCTCGGCCGGCGCCCACCAGCACGAAGTGCTCCTCGGGGAGCAGGAAGTCGTATGTGCCGCCGTCCTGCGGGCAGTAGCCGAGCACGCCGTCGACCACCACCTCGCCCGAGTCGGGCGAGAGCAGGCCGGCGCAGATGCGCAGGAACGTGCTCTTGCCGCAACCATTTGCCCCCACGATGGCGGCCACCTCGCCGGCGCGGACGGTCAGGTCGGTGGGTCTGAGGACGGTGCGGCGGCCGTACCGCTTGGTGATCTGGCTGGCCCGCAACCGCACGCGGCCGGGCGGGCGGCGGGCCGGGTGGTGCCGGCTGGCCAGGCTCTCGGCGACGGCCGCCGCGTATCGCTGCGGTGTGCCGAAGGCCCGGAGCGCCGGCTGCCCGCTGTCGCGCAGGTGTGCGGCGGCCTCGGCGACCACGTGGCGCGCCATCTCCGGTGTGAGCCGGTGGCGGGCGAGCTCCTGGCCCAGTGCCTGCAACCATCGCTCGTCGATCATGGGCTGGTCACCTCTTCCATGAGCAGGGCGTCCACTCGGCCGGCGAACGCGCGCCACTCCGTCGACAGGCGGCGCACGGCCTCCTCCCCGGACGGGGTGAGCCGGTAGTACTTGCGGGCGGGGCCAGCCTCACCCTCGCGCCAGTGCGCCGCGACAAGGCCGGTGCGCTGAAGCCGCAGGAGGACGGGGTAGAGCGTGCCGCCCTGGATCTGGCCGAGGCCGGCCCGGTCGAGTGCCTGGGCGAGCTCGTAGCCGTATGACTCGCGGCGGGCGAGCAGGGCCAGCACGCAGACGTCGAGCACGCCGCGCAGCCACTGCCCCCGCCGCTCTTGATCCACGCCGGAGAAGGTAGCACAGCTATCTAGGTAGAGCCGCCATCTAGTCGGCGCCAATCGTCCGGGCCGGTGAGGAGCGCGCGGACGGCCTCGTAGGCCTCCTCCTCGCTGTCGTACTCGTAGAAGCGGGACACCCCCTCGGCCCCGCCCGCGCGCTGCTCCACGAACCACTGGTCGGCGTCGGCGCGCAGGTACACATCCCGGCGCGCGAGCCGCCCCCATTTGCCGTTCCACCAGTGCTTTCGCTGTTCCATCGGAGCACTGTATAGAACGGATGTTCGACTATCGCTCGGCGGGTCGATCTTTGTTGACGAGGTTGTCGAGGGCGCCGCGCTGCTGCTCGGGTACACGCGCGGAGACCAGGGCGTCGCGGATCTCGGTGAGGAGCTTGACCTCTTCGCTGGGGGCGGCGGGTGGGGGTTCTTCGCCGCGGCGGCGGCGCTCGGCGAGCTTGTTCATCGGCAGGACGACGAAGAAGTAGAGGGCGGCTGCGGTGAGGAAGAAGGCGATGGCGGCGTTGACGAACGCCGCCCAGTCGAACGGGACACCGCGGATCTGCGGTGCGCCGGCCTTGATGCCTTCGCCGCCCGAGATGACCCGCACCAGCGGCTCCAGGAACGACTTGGTGAACTGGCTCACCACAGTGGTGAAGGCGGCGCCGATCACGATGCCGACCGCCAGGTCGACGACGTTGCCGCGCATGATGAAGTCTTTGAAACCCTTGAGCATGCCCAGCACCGTAGTGGTCCCGGCGTCATACCTCCAGAAATGCCCCAGCCTCCGCGGCCGCGCGCGCCGGGTCGCCGGCCCGGATCGCGTCGACAAGCCGGTCGTGATCCACGTAGTGCTCGGGGTGCAACTCGTCACCCACGCCCGCCGCGATCGAGGCACGCAGCATCGCCGCGCCGAACGAGGCGTACAGCTCGGCGAGCATCGAATTGTGCGCGGCCGCGACGATCACGGTATGCAGCACGGCGTCGGCCTCGACGAAATCATCGACGCGGCCTGAGCGCCACGCGGCCTCGCGGTCGGCGAGCGCTCCGTCGAGCGCCGCCATGTCTTCCGGGGTACGGCGCAGCGCCGCTAGCCGGGCCGCCTCGACCTCGAACGCGCGGCGCACCTCGACCGCCTCGGCTGCCTCCGCACCGGCCAGCCGGCGGCTGACGGCGCCGGTCATCTCGTCGGCCGAGATCACGTAGGTGCCGGAGCCCTGGCGGCACTCCAGCACGCCGGCGTGGACCAGCGCGCGCACCGCCTCGCGGACGGTGTTTCGCCCGACGCCGAGCGCCTCCACGAGCTGTGGCTCGGTCGGGATGCGGCTGCCCACCGGCCAGGCGCCGGTCGCCACCTGCTCGCGGAGCTGGTCGATCACCTGGCGCACCAGCGTGGGCCGGCGGGCCGCTCCCACTTCTTGAGCTGCGGCTAGTGGCATCGGTTACATCACCCGACCATAAATCATCCCATGACTTTAGGCTGGTGATCGTGGCTCCGCCAGCATCGACACTCACCGCCCCGGTAACCGCCGTCCCCTCCGTCCGCACGCGGGGCACCGCCCTCGTCCTCGTCGGCATCCTGCTGGTCGCGCTCAACCTGCGTATCGCCATCACAAGCCTCGGCGCCCTCCTGGAAGAGGTGCGCACGGGCCTCCACCTGTCCGGCGCCATGGCCGGCGTGGTGACGACGATGCCGACGATCGCGTTCGCCGCCTTCGGCGCGGTGGCGCCATGGCTGGTCCGTCGCTTCTCGCCCGGCCGGGTCGTGGTCGCCGCCATGGTCGCGCTGGTGGCCGGCGAGGTGGTGCGCGTGGCCACCGGCTCCACGGTCGTCTTCATGGCGACGAGCGCGCTGGCGCTGGCCGGCATCGCGGTCGCCAACATCCTGCTCCCGCTGCTCGTGCGGCAGCACTTTCCACACCGGACCGGGCTCATCACGGGCGCGTACACGGTCTCGCTGACCGCCGGTGCCTCGGTCGCCGCCGCCTCCGCGGTGCCGATCGCGGACGCCTTCGGCTCGTGGCGGGCCGGCCTTGGCGCGTGGTCGGTGCTCGCGGTCGTCGCCGTGCTCCCGTGGCTGCCCGCCGTGCTCCGCGGCTCCCGTGCCCACGCGGCGACCGCGCCGTTGACCGGGCGGGTGCGCCCCGCCCGTACGCGGGTCGGCTGGGCGATGGCCATCTACTTCGGCACACAGGCTCTGAGCGGCTACGCGACGATGGGCTGGCTGGCCCAGCTCTTTCGCGACTCGGGCTATCGCCCGCAGACAGCCGGCCTGCTGCTCGCCGGCGTGACCGCGGTGGGCATCCCGGTGGCACTTGCGATGCCCGCGCTCGCGATGCGGCTGGGCAGCCTGCGGCCGCTGGTGCTGAGCCTGTCGGCCATGATGATCGCCTCGTACGTCGGTCTCGCCCTCGCCCCGCACGGTGGCGCCGTCGCCTGGGTGGCGCTGCTGTCGATCGGCCAGGGCGCGTTTCCGCTCGCGCTGGTGATGATCGGGCTGCGCGCCAGGACGCCGGAGGGGACGGTCGCGCTGTCCGCCTTCACCCAGTGCCTCGGCTATCTGATCGCCGCGCTCGGCCCGCTCGTCGTCGGGACGCTCTACGAGATCACCGGCGGCTGGCGCCTGCCGATCGGCTTTCTCATCGCCGCGGCGCTCATCCAGACCGTGGCGGGTCTGGCGGTCGCCCGACCTCGGTTTGTCGAGGACTGACGGTCACAGCCCCGGCCGGACCTTTGTCTGCGATGCGGGCCCGGCCAGGTGGCTTTGAATCGGGCTCAGGGCGTGGGTGAGGCGCTGGGGCGGAGCACCGCGCAGGCCTCCATGGCCTCGGCGACCTTGGGGTCGGTCGTGCTCGGGTTGGCGCCCAGGTCGACGCCGCGGTCGGAAAGGCAATTGCGATAGGCGGCGCCGGCCTCGCGATTGGCCCCGCCGCCCGGGCCGCCGCCGCCCGGACCGCCGGTGGGCCGCACCGAGGCGCAGGCCTCCTGCGCCTTTTGCCAGGTCGCGTCATCGACGCCCTCTGGCCGGAAGCCGCCCATCCGCCCGCCGCCCGGCGCACCCGAGGGCCGATCGGAGGGGAACGCGGTCGGCCGCCCGGACGGGAAGTCACTCGGCCGGCCGGACGGGAAGCCGCCCGGCCGGCCGGACGGCACCGTGTCCGGGACCTCGATGCCCTGCTCGCGGAGGCAATCCATGTATGCCGAGAAACCGCCCGCGGCGGCATCGCCGGAGTCACCGGAATCGCCGTCTGAGCCGCACGCGGCGGCGAGGAGCAGGGCCGCCGAGCCGGCCGCCAGCGCGAGGGTCCAACGCGTGCGCAGAGACACAGGTCCTCCATCCTTGGTCGTGCCGCGGGCGCTTGGGGGAAACGCCGCGGCACGCCGGCCTATGCAACCGCCGCTACCTCCACGCCGCGTCAGGCGAAGCTCGGAGAACCCTTCAAATCGACTCTGAGCAAACTCCGAGGTACGGCTCAGCCGCCTGCGAGGTGGACAACCGAGACTCGCGGCTCATGGGCGTTCGCCGGAAGAAGTGGCGTGGCCGCACGCGGCTTGTCGTGTGCGGCCTCGTCGTGCTGGTCGTCGTGCTCTCCTCCGCGGGGGCATATGCGTTGACCAGCGGCGAGCCCGCGCCACAGGCGCAGAGCGGCACGGCGCGGGTCGACCGGGGCGACGTCGCCACGGCGGTCGCGACGACCGGCTCACTTGAGCCCGCGCAAACACGCACGCTCAGCTTCGCCACCGACGGCACGGTCACGGTGGTCAAGGTGCGCCCCGGTGACCAGGTGAAGACCGGCCAGGTGCTCGCCGAGATCGACGCGACCGACGCGCAGGAGCGGGTCGACGACGCCCAGGACGCGCTCGACGACGCGGAGGAGGCGCTCGACGAAGCGGAGGCGACAGCTGACAGCGGGGAGAGCACCTGTGCCGCCCCGGTGGCGTTCACATCCCCCTCCCCCTCCCCGTCGCCTACACCGTCGCCCACGCCGAGCGTCCAGCCGTCCGCGTCCCCTTCGCCCTCCCGTTCTGTCCAGCCGCCGACCACCCAGGCGCCGCGCACTACGACACCGTCACGTGAAGGCGGCGGCTCCGCACCGGGTAGCGGGGCCAGCTCCGCCTGTGCCGGTGCGCGGTCGGGCGATCCCGTGTTCACGGCCCAGCAGCGGGTGACGAGCGCGGAGCTCACCCTCGCGGAGGCAAAGGACAAGCTGGCCGGCACGAAGATCAAGGCGCCGATCGCCGGCAAGGTGCTGTCGGTCACCGGCGAGGTGGGCGCCGACGTGGGGGCCGGCAGCACGTTCGTCTCGCTGGCCGACGTCGCCGGCATGCAGGTGGCGGCCGACTTTCCCGAGGCCGACGCCGGCCACCTCACAGTGGGCCTGAGCGCGACGGTGACGCTGGCCGACCGGCCGGGCGAGGATTTCGCCGCCCGCGTCGTCCGGGTCAGCCCGGTGGGCACCGCCGATGGCAACATGGTGCGATACGGCGCGGTGCTCGCGTTCGAGGAGGTCCCGGCGGAGCTTCTCGTGGGTCAGAGCGCGGGCGTCCGGGTCAAGACCAGCGAGGTCACCGGCGTGCTCCGGGTGCCCTCGACGGCGGTGCGGGGCGGCGGCGCGGTCGTCGTCAGGACGGCCGCCGGTGACGAGACCCGCACGGTGGAGGTCGGCCTGCGCGGCGACCAGTACACCGAGATCAAGAGCGGGCTCATCGATGGCGATGAGATTGTCATAGCTGGCGCCTAGGTGGTTCCCAGCTAACTCTGAGGCAGTTCCCGTAGAAGGGTGACGTGGCTGGCCGCTTGACCCGGGTGCTCGTCGTCGACGACGAGCCCAATATCTGTGCGCTGCTCTCCGCGACGCTGCGCCTCATCGACTTCGACGTGCGGGTGGCCGGTGGCGGTCACGAGGCGTTGGCCACGGCGGTCGAGTTCGAGCCAGACCTCGTGGTGCTCGACGTGATGCTGCCCGACCTCGACGGCTTCCAGGTCGCCCAGCGCCTGCGGGCCGGCTCGGGTCCGGGCGTGCCGGTGCTGTTCCTCACCGCGCGCGACGCGGTCGAGGATCGCATCTCCGGGCTGACCGTCGGGGCCGACGACTACGTCACCAAGCCGTTCAGCCTCGAAGAGGTCGTGCTCCGCATCCGGGCGATCCTGCGCCGCAGCCGCATCGAGCCGAGCGACGGTGACGGCGGCGTCCTGCGCTACGCCGACCTGGAGCTCGACGAAGACGCGCACGAGGTGCGCCGCGCCGGGCGGCTCGTCGACCTGTCGCCGACCGAGTTCAACCTGCTTCGCTACCTGCTGGTCAACGCCGGGCGGGTGGTGAGCAAGGCGCAGATCCTCGACCGCGTGTGGAGCTACGACTTCGGCGGCGACGGCCGCATCGTCGAGTCATACGTCTACTACCTGCGGAAGAAGATCGACTGCTGGGAGCCGCCGCTGATCCACACGGTGCGCGGCGTGGGTTACGCGCTGCGCCTGCCCCGGGCCCCGGACGAATGAGGATGCCGAAGTGGCGGCACTGGACGCTCCGGTCCCGCCTCGTCGTCGTGGTGGCCGCGCTGACGGCGATCGCCCTCGTCGCGTCCAACGCGGCCGGCATCCTGCTGCTGAAGCAATACCTGACCGACCAGGTCGACAACCAGCTCATGGGCATGCGCCGCATCGCGCAAGAGCCCAGGCAGTTCAAGCCTCGCCCCAGTGACGGCTTCACCCGGGGGCCGTTCGACACGTTCCGCACGATGGTCGTCTTCGACGCGCAGGGCAACCAGTTGCCCATGCCCGAGACCACCGCCGACGAGATCTCGCCACCCAGCGTCGGGCCGTTCGAGGAGCTGTCCGAGCGGCTCGGCGGCGAGCCGTTCACCGTGGAGTCGGTCGACGGTAAGGACTACTGGCGCGTGGTGGTGGTCGAGCACGTCGACGGCGGCATCGCCGTCCCGGCCATCTCGCTGCGGCAGGTCGATGCCACCGCCGACCTGCTGCTGGTCATCGACCTTGTCGTGATGTTCATCGTGCTCCTGCTGCTCGGGCTCGTCGCCGCGTCGGTCGTCCGTATCGGCCTGCGCCCGCTCACCAGCATGGAGCGCACGTCGACCGAGATCACGGCGGGCGACCTGACCCGCCGTGTCGACGACGCCGATCCGCACACCGAGCCGGGGCGGCTGGGCATCGCGCTCAATTCCATGCTCGACCGGATCGAGTCGGAGGTCGCCGCGCGCACCGCCTCCGAGCAGCGGATCCGGCAGTTCGTCGCGGATGCCTCGCACGAGCTGCGCACGCCGCTCACGTCGATCCGGGGCTTCGCCGAGCTCTACCGGCGCGGCGGCGCCCCGCCCGGCCCGCTGCTCGACGAGACGATGTCCCGCATCGAGGCGGAGGCGGCGCGGATGGGGCTCCTGGTCGAAGACCTGCTGCTGCTCGCCAAGCTCGACCGGCAGCGCGAGCCGCAGCGGCGGCCGGTCGACCTGCTCGCCATCGCCGCCGACACGATCCGCGACGCGCACGCCCGGCGCCCCGACCGGCCGGTGCGGCTCGCCAGCTTCGGCGGCGACCAGGGCGGCTTCGAGCCGGTGACCGTGTTCGGCGACGAGCACCGGCTCCGCCAGGTGGCCACCAACCTCGTCGCCAACGCGTTGCAGCACACGCCACCGCAGGCCGACATCACCGTGCGGGTGGGACGGCTGGGTGTCTACCGGTCACACCGCGCCACGGCCGCGGCGGTGGGTGACGACCTGCCCAGGCGGGTGCCGGTCGCGGTGCTCGAGGTGGCCGACAACGGGCCGGGCGTGCCCGCCGAGCACGCCGGGCGCATCTTCGAGCGGCTCTACCGGGCCGATCCGAGCCGCGCGCGGCGCAATGGCGGCTCCGGGCTCGGGTTGTCGATCGTCGCGGCGATCGTGAGCAGCCACGGTGGCCGGGTCGAGCTGGAGACCGGGCCGGGCGAGGGATCCGCGTTCCGGGTGTTGCTGCCGACGGGTTCCCAGTCAGCTTTGAGCTAGCGCGGGGCTTGCTCCGAGCCGCCTCCTCCAAGCTGTCGCCCATGCGCCGCTCTCTCCAGAGGCTGGGCCTGTCGCCGGCCCTGCTTGTCAACGTTGTGCTCGCGCTGGCCGTCGCCGGCGCCGCGACGTGGGCGTATACGTCGTTTGCCACGGCCGAGGCCGCCGAGTCGGGCGCCGGCGGCAGCCGGACCGTCCCGGTGGCGCAGGGCTCGGTCACCGCCACGGTGTCCGCGTCCGGCACCGTTCGGAGCGCCTCGACGGCCAGCGCCTCGTTCGGCACCTCCGGCACGGTCACCGAGATCCGCGTCCAGGTGGGCGACAAGGTGACAAAGGGCCAGGTGCTGGCCATCGTTGACGACACGGCGGCGCAGCGGCAGCTCGACGCCGCCGAGGCCAATCTCGACGCCGCCCAGGCCGCGCTCGACCGCGCCGAGGAGGCTGACAGCGACACGTCCGAGGCGGAGGCCGAGGTCGAGCAGGCCGAGCTCGACGTCGACGAGGCGGAGGACGGCGTCGCGGGCACGACGCTCAAGGCGCCGATGGCCGGCACGGTGACCGCCGTCAACGGCACGGTCGGCAGCTCGGCGTCGGGCGGCGGCAGCGGGTCGAGCGGCGGTGGCAGCACCGGCAGCAGCGGCGGGAGCACAGGGTCGTCCGGCGGCGGCAGCACCGGCAGCTCCGGGTCGGATTCGTCGTCCTCGGGCTTCGTCGAGATCGCCGACCTGACCCGGCTCGAGGTGTCCGCCTCGGTCGCCGAGGCCGACGCCACCAAGCTCAAGAGCGGGCAGGCCGGCACGGTCACGTGGAATGCGTTGCCCGGCACCGAGGCCACGGCCGAGCTCGCCGCCATCGACCCCAACGCCACCTCGCAAAACAACGTCGTGACCTATGGCGTGACGTTCACGCTCGACAAGCTGCCCGAGGGGGTGCGCGCCGGGCAGAGCGTCGAGGTGTCGGTGACCGTCGGGCAGGTCGACAACGTGGTGTATGTCAACTCGGCCGCCCTCACCAGCGTCGGCACCCGGCATACGGTGACCGTGCTGGAGGGCGGCCAGCGCGTCGTCCGCCCCGTGGAGATCGGGCTCGAAGGCGACAGCACCACCGAGATCACGTCAGGCCTCGCGGTCGGTGACCAGGTGGTGATCAACCTGCCGACCACATCCACCAACCAGGGCGGATTCCCGGGTGGTGGCTTCCCCGGCGGCGGTTTCCCGGGCGGGGGCGGGCTCCAGGGCGGCGGCGCTCGGCCCGGAGGCGGCCGGTGAGCGTCCTCGACGTGCGCAGCGTCACGAAGATCTATGGCGAAGGCGCCGCCATCGTGCACGCACTGCGCGGGGTCTCGCTGACCGTCGAGCGCGGTGAGTATGTGGCCATCATGGGCTCGTCCGGCTCCGGCAAGTCGACGTTGATGAATATCCTGGGTTGCCTCGACATCCCCTCCGCGGGGCAGTATCTGCTCGATGGCGTCGACGTCAGCCGGCTCAACGACCGCCAGCTCGCCCTGGTGCGAAATAGGCGGATCGGCTTCGTCTTCCAGTCGTTCAACCTGATCCCCCGCACGAGCGCACTGGCCAATGTGGAGCTCCCCCTGGCCTACGCGGGCGTAAAGTCGGCGGAGCGCCGGCGCCGGGCGCGGGTCGCGCTAGACATGGTTGGGCTCGCGGACCGGGCGGACCACGAGCCCAACCAACTGTCCGGCGGCCAGCAGCAGCGCGTGGCGGTGGCGAGGGCGCTCGTCACCGAGCCCGCGCTCCTGCTCGCCGACGAGCCCACGGGTAACCTCGACAGCCGGTCCACAGAGGACATCCTCGGCATCCTCGACGACCTGCACGCGGCCGGCCGCACGATCCTGCTCATCACCCACGAGGCAGACGTGGCCGCCCGGGCCAGCCGCCTGATCCGGCTCTTCGACGGCCAGATCTCCTCCGACGTCCAGCAGGAGCGGGTGCTGACATGAGCGAGCGCAGCGAGCGAATCGTTGGGCAGAGCGCAGATGGAGCCTCGTGCCCGCCCGCAGCGAAGCGAGGACGGGCATGAGCATTTTCGAGGTGTTGCGCTTCGCTGTGCGCGGCATCGGTGCCAACAAGCTCCGTTCCGGCCTCACCATGCTCGGCATCCTGATCGGCGTGGCCGCCGTGATCCTGCTCGTCGCCGTGGGCAACGGTTCGGCCCGTCAGGTCGCCGAGCGGATCGAGGCATTAGGCACCAAGACGCTGACGGTGCAGGGCATCGGCGGCAGCAGCGTGCTCACACCCGCGGTGGCGAAGGCGCTCGACGACCCGGTGCTGGCACCCGACGTCACCTCCATCTCGCCGGTCACCAGCACCCAGGCGACGCTCACCTACCAGGGCACCGACCACTCGGTGCAGCAGTTCGTCGGCAGCTATCCGAGCTACTTCGGCGCGTCAAACTCGCCGGTCGGCTCCGGGGCCGCCTTCACCGCCGACGACCTGACGCAGGGGCGTCGCGTCGTCGTGATCGGGCAGACCGTCGCCGAGGAGCTCTTCCCCGGTGTAGACCCGGTGGGCGAGGAGATCACCGTGAGCGGCGCGCTCTTCACGGTGGTGGGCGTGCTCGACGAGAAGAGCAGTGCCTCCGGCTTCAACGACGCCAACGACGTGGCGATCGCGCCGCTCACCGCGGTGCAGCAGGCGCTCACCGGCTACGGCCCGTTCAACTCGATCATCGTGGAGGCCGCGTCTTCGGAGAAGGTGGCCGCCGCGCAGTCGGAGGTCTCGCTCATCCTGTCTACCCGGATCGAGACGTCCGACTCGTCGACGACGCAGCCCTACCGCATCCAAAACGCTTCGCAGCTGCTGGAGACGCAGACCGAGACCGCTGACACGTTCACCACGCTGCTCGGGGCGGTGGCCGCCATCAGCCTGCTTGTCGGCGGCATCGGCATCACCAACATCATGCTTGTCACGGTGACCGAGCGCACCCGCGAGATCGGCATCCGCAAGGCGCTCGGCGCACCCCGGCGGGTGATCCTGACCCAGTTCCTCGCCGAGGCGACCATGCTGAGCCTGCTAGGCGGTGGCTTGGGGGTGGCCGCCGCGCTCATCGGCAGCAACTTCACGATCGTCGGCGTCGAGCCGGTGATCGTGCCCAGCTCGGTCGCCCTCGCGCTGTGCGTTTCCGTGGCGATCGGCCTCTTCTTCGGCAGCGTGCCCGCCAACCGCGCGGCCGGCCTCCGCCCCATCGACGCCCTCCGCTACGAGTGACCCGGGAGCCCGCGTGACCGCATCTACATTGGACGCCGAGCTGGCCGCCGCCGCGAGCCGCCGCTGGTGGAATCGGTGGACCATCGCGCTCGGCCTGGCGCTGCTACTGGTCAGCGGCTTCGTGGCGGGCATCGAGGTGCAGAAGGCCTACGGCGATACGCCGGCCACGGCCACACCGGGCGCCGGCCAGCGCGGGCAGGGCGGCTTCGCGTTCCCCGGCGGCTATCCCGGCGGGGCCGCCCAGGGCGCGCAAGGCGCACAGGGCGGCGCCCAGCGCGCGCAAGCGACCACCGGCAGCGTCAAGCTCGTCGACGGCGCCACCGTCTACGTGGAGACCGAGTCCGGCGAGGTGGTCACCATCCGCACCGACGGCGACACCTCCGTGCGGGTGCCGGGCAAGCTCAAGGACCTCAAGGCCGGCGACAAGGTCAGCGTGGAGGGTGACGCCGACAGCGAAGGCACGGTCACCGCGTCGTCGGTCACGAAGACCGAGTGAGGCGCATCAGCGTCGACCGGCCCACCTGCTCGGTAAAGCCCCACCGCCGGTAGAAGGTAAACAGCTCAGGCTGGCAGACAAGCTCCACGCTCCGCACCGCCGCCAGCCGCGGATGCCGCACGACGGCGTCCATCAGCATCGCCCCGACGCCCAAGCCACGCGCGTCGGGCACTACGAGCACGTCGAGCACCAGCGCGAGGTAAACGCCGTCGGTCAGTACGCGCGCAAACCCCACCAGCTTGTCGTCGGGCCGGTGCACGAGCGCGAAGACAAGATCCGACGCGGCGAGCATGGCCGCCACGTCGTCCGCGCGCCGATCCGACGTCCACCAGCCGGCAGCGAACAGCTCCATCAGCTGCGGCAGCCGCTCACTCTCCACCCGCTCCCGCAGCTCCACGTCCCGAAGATCCACACCACGACCCTAGTGCTCTGCGCCGGGAAGCTCCCCTGACGGAGCGTTACCGGCCGACGGGTGGTGTCGTCCGGATCTTGGAAAGTTAGGGCTGAAATAGCGCCATAACTTTCCAAGATCTGGAGCTTGATGCCGCTTACCCCACCGCGCCGGTCACTCAGGGCGACAAAGCCCGCGACGGTCTTCGTCAAGCCACTCCGGCAGCAGGACAATGTGGACAAAACGCCGACCGGCCAGAGCGCGCGCCCTGGGCTGGAGGCCGAAGCGGGGTAACCGCAACCGACAGCGAATGGGTGGGGTGAGCGTTACCAGCGGCGGACGGGTGAGGCCGCGGGAGCAACGGTATGGACCACGACGGACATCGCGGTAGCTCAAAATTTGTCTTCAGTGGGGTTGGATCCAGTCGAAGGTGCGTTCGACGGCGCGCTGCCAGTTGTCGTACTCGGTCTTGCGCCACTGTGGGTCCACATTGGGCAGCCACTGGGCGGCGCGGTGCCAGTTTCGGCGTAGGCCTTCGAGGTCGGGCCAGTAGCCGACCGCGAGCCCCGCGGCGTAGGCCGCGCCGAGTGACACCGTTTCGGCCACCATCGGGCGTACCACGGGAACGTCCAGTACGTCGGCGAGAAACTGCATCAGCAGGTTGTCGGAGGTCATCCCGCCGTCGACCTTCAGCGACTGGAGCATCAGGCCGGAGTCGGCGTTCATGGCGTCGACCACCTCGCGGGTCTGCCATCCGGTCGCCTCGAGCACGGCCCGCGCGAGGTGTCCCTTCGTGATGTACGACGTCAGGCCCACGATCACGCCGCGCGCCTCGCTCCGCCAGTGTGGCGCGAAGAGGCCGGAGAAGGCGGGCACGATGTAGCAGCCGCCGTTGTCGTCGACCGTGCGGGCGAGCGTCTCGATCTCCGGCGCCGAGGTGATGATGCCGAGCCCGTCGCGAAACCACTGCACGAGTGACCCGGTGATGGCGATCGAACCCTCCAGCGCGTACACGGCCGGCTGCCCCTCGATCCGGTAGCCGACCGTGGTGAGCAGCCCATGCTGCGAGCGCACCGGGCCGGCGCCGGTGTTGAGCAGCAGGAAGCTGCCCGTGCCGTACGTGCACTTGGCCTCGCCGGGCGTGAAGCAGGTCTGCCCGAAGAGCGCGGCCTGCTGGTCGCCGAGCGCGGCGGCGAGCCGTACCCCGGGAAGGACGGTGCGCATGGTGCCGAATACGCCCGCCGACGAGCGGATCTCCGGCAGGACGGAGGGCGGGATGCCGAAGAAGTCGAGTGAGTCGGGATGCCACGACAGCGTGGACAGGTCCATGAGCATGGTGCGGCTGGCGTTCGTGACGTCGGTGAGGTGCTCGCCGGTGAGCTTCCAGATCAGCCAGCTCTCCATCGTCCCGAAGAGCACGTCGCCGCGCTCGGCCCGCTGGCGCAGCCCCGGGATGTGGTCGAGCAGCCAGCGCAGCTTGGGCGCGGAGAAGTACGTGTTGAGCGGCAGCCCGCACCGCCGCTGCACCTCCTCGGCGCCGGGCGCCCGGGCCAGCTCCTCGACGAGCGCGTCGGTGCGGGTGTCCTGCCAGTTGATCGCGTGCGTCACCGGTATCCCCGTGCGTCGATCCCACACGACCGTGGTCTCGCGCTGGTTGGCGATGCCGATCGCGGCGATCTGGCTCGCGTCGATGCCGCCGCGGGCGAGGGCCCGGGGCACGACCTTCTCCACATTGCGCCAGATCTCCATGGCGTCGTGCTCGACCCAGCCGGGGCGGGGAAAGTGCTGGGCGTGCTCCCGTTGGTCGACGGAGACGAGCTGACCGCGGTGGTCGAAGACGATGCACCGCGTGGACGTGGTGCCCTGATCGATGGAGACGACGTAGCGACCGTTCACAGTGTCTCCTGATTCGCTCGTTCGTGCGGCGCTGAAGGCGACGTCTTCCTCCGCCGCCCCGAAACCCCGACTTCGTCGGCGGGGCGGCTCCGTCCAGACGCCGCCGCGCCAACTCGCTCGCTCATAGGCCCCGACCTCCAAGGTCACGGGATACGGCACGAGCCGCCTCGCGTACCTGCGTCACGAGAGCGACCCGGGGCTGGCCGTGCGTGTCGCAGACCCGCTCGACCGGTCCGGAGATGCCGATGGCGCCGACCACCAGCCCGCCGTAGCCCCTGATGGGCGCGGCGACGCCGGCCTCGCCGACGGTCATCTCCTCGATGTCCGACCCCCAGCCCGACTCCCGGATGGCCACCAACGCCCGCGCGAGCGCTCGCGGCGAAGCGAGCGTCCGCCGGGTGTAGGGCGCGAGGTCGCCGTATCCCGCGCCGCGCGCGTCGTACGCGAGCAGCACCTTGCCCAGCGCGGTGGCGTGCGGCGGGAGGAGCGTGCCCACGTCGAGGGTCTGGAGGGTGTCGTCGGGCCGGAATACGTGGTGCACGACGAGCACCTTGCTGTCCATGAGCGTGCCGATCCGCACCGCCTCGCCGCTGCGGGCGGCCAGCGGGTCGGCCCAGTTGATCGAGCGGGAGCGCAGCTCGTTGACATCGAGGTAGCTGGTGCCGAGGTGCAGTAGAGCTGCCCCGAGTTGGTACTTCCCGGACGTTTTGTCCTGTTCGACGAAACCGACGTCCTGGAGGGTGCGGACGATGCCGTGCGCGGTGCCCTTCGGCAGGTCCAAGGCGCGGGCGATTTCGAGCAACCCGAGCCGCCCCGAGCCCCCGGCGAGCAGCCGGAGGATGGCGGCGGCGCGAGCGATGGACTGCACCTGTCCGGGCACGGCCGCATGCTAACTCCGTTCTGCCTGGAGCAACAGTGTTCGACAATGCCGACCAGGGTTCGTTGACCCAAAGCTCCTACGTACCTACCGTGGCGCTTCGTAACATCCCGGGTACGAGGAGGAAACATGGCACAGCGCATGAGACTCCCGGGACTCCTTGGCGAGCTGGCAGCGGAGTTCGCGGGCACGATGATCCTCATCCTGTTCGGGGTGGGGGTGGTGGCCCAGGTCGTCGCGGGCGGCATCGGTGACCACGACAGCATCGCGTGGGCGTGGGGCCTCGGCGTCACGCTCGGCGTATACGTCGCGGCCCGGATCAGCGGCGCACACCTCAACCCGGCGGTGACCCTCGCCCTCGCGGTCTTCAAGGGCTTCGAGTGGCGCAAGGTCCTGCCCTACATGGGTGCTCAGACACTCGGTGCGTTCGTCGCCGCGCTGATCGTGCGGTGGAACTACACCGAGGTGCTCGGCGCCGTCGACCCCGGTCACACGATCAAGACGCAGGGCGTCTTCTCCACCCTCCCCGGCAACGGTGCCCTCCCGGTCGACATGTGGGGCGGCTTCCGCGACCAGATCATCGGCACCGCCATCCTGCTCTTCGTGATCCTCGCCCTCACCGACCTGCGCCAGAACACACCCGCCGCCAACCTCGCCCCGGTCGTCATCGGCCTGCTGGTCGTCGGCATCGGCATGGCCTGGGGAACCAACGCCGGCTACGCGATCAACCCCGCCCGTGACTTCGGGCCGCGGCTGGCATCCTTCATCACGGGGTACGGCACAGCCTTCCGCGATCAGAACAACGACTTCTACTTCTGGGTGCCGATCGTCGGGCCGCTGCTCGGTGGCCTCGGCGGTGCCGGCCTGTACCAGCTGCTCATCGGCCGCTTCCTGCCCAAGGAAGGGCCGCCCGAGCCGGGTCGCGTGCCGACACCAACCGAGGCGGAGACCGTGCGGGCCGGACAGTAAAGGAGAACGAGAATGGCTGACTTCGTCGGTGCGGTGGACCAGGGCACGACAAGTACGAGATTCATGATCTTCGACCACGGCGGCAACGTCGTGGGGATCCACCAGCTGGAGCACGAGCAGATCCTCCCGAAGGCCGGCTGGGTGGAGCACAACCCGCTGGAGATCTGGGAGCGCACGACGGCGGTGGTCCGCACCGCGATGAACGAGCGCGGGCTCGGCGCCGCCGACCTGGCCGCCCTCGGCATCACCAACCAGCGTGAGACGTCCGTGGTGTGGAACAGGCGCACCGGCCGGCCCTACTACAACGCGATCGTCTGGCAGGACACGCGCACCGACCAGATTGCCGCGGCCCTCGACCGCGACGGGCGGGGCGACGTGATCCGGCAGAAGGCCGGCCTGCCGCCGGCCACCTACTTCTCCGGCGGCAAGATCCAGTGGATCCTGGAGAACGTCGACGGGGTGCGCGCGGCGGCCGAGAGCGGCGAGGCGATCTTCGGCAACACCGACACCTGGCTGCTGTGGAACCTCACCGGCGGGGTCGACGGCGGCGTGCACATCACCGACGTAACCAACGCCAGCCGCACCATGCTGATGAACCTCGAGACGCTCGACTGGGACGACGAGCTGCTCTCGTTCTTCGACATCCCGCGGGCGATGCTGCCGGAGATCCGCCCGTCGTCCGACCCCAGCCGGTACGGGATGACGCTCGCCAACGGCCCGCTCGGCGGGGAGGTGCCGCTCACCGCGGACCTCGGCGACCAGCAGGCGGCGACCGTCGGCCAGGTCTGCTTCGCCGAGGGCGAGGCGAAGAACACCTACGGCACGGGCAACTTCATGCTCCTCAACACCGGCACGTCGCTCGTGCGCTCGAAGTCCGGCCTGCTCACCACCGTCTGCTACAAGCTCGGCGACGCGCCCGCCGTGTACGCGCTGGAGGGCTCGATCGCGGTGACCGGCTCGGCCGTGCAGTGGCTGCGCGACCAGCTGGGCATCATCAGCGGCGCGGCGCAGAGCGAGGCGCTCGCGGCGCAGGTCGAAGACAACGGGGGCGTCTACTTCGTACCCGCCTTCTCCGGCCTGTTCGCACCGTACTGGCGCTCCGACGCGCGCGGGGCGATCGTGGGGCTCTCCCGGTACAACACGAACGCGCACCTCGCCCGGGCCACGCTCGAGGCGATCTGCTACCAGAGCCGGGACGTCGCGGTGGCGATGGAGCAGGACTCCGGCGTACACCTCGACGTGCTCAAAGTGGACGGTGGCGTCACCGCCAACAAGCTGTGTATGCAGCTCCAGGCGGACATCCTCGGCGTGCCGGTGAGCCGCCCGGTGGTGGCCGAGACGACCGCGCTCGGCGCCGCCTACGCGGCCGGCCTCGCGACCGGCTTCTGGAAGAACACCGACGAGCTGCGCCAGAACTGGAACGAGAGCGAGCGCTGGTCGCCGACCTGGTCGGACGAGCAGCGCGACGAGGGGTACGCCAAGTGGAAGAAGGCGGTGCAGCGGACCCTGGACTGGGTGGACGTATGAGCGAGCTTTCGCCGCAGGCCCGGACCCGGGCGCTCGACGCGATGGGCGACGGGCGCGAGCTGGACGTCGTGGTGGTGGGTGGCGGTGTGGTCGGCGCGGGCGCCGCGCTGGACGCCGTCACCCGCGGCCTCTCCGTCGGCCTGCTCGAAGCCCGCGACTGGGCGAGCGGCACCTCCAGCCGATCAAGCAAGCTGATCCACGGTGGCCTGCGCTACCTGGAGATGCTCGACTTCGCGCTGGTGCGGGAGGCGTTGCGTGAGCGCGGGCTGCTCGTGCAGCGCCTCGCCCCGCATCTGGTGCGGCCGGTCCCGTTCCTCTATCCGTTGAAGCACCACGCCTGGGAGCGCGTGTACGCGGGCACCGGCGTGCTGCTCTACGACACGCTGGGCTTTTCCAGCGGCAACTCGCGCGGCCTGCCCCGGCACCGCCACCTGACCCGCCGGGGCGCGCTGCGCGTGGCGCCCGGCCTGCGCAAGGACGCGCTCGTCGGCGCGCTCCAGTACTACGACGCGCAGGTCGACGACGCGCGGTTCACGGAGTTTCTCGTGCGGACCGCCGCCGGGTACGGCGCGCACGTCGCGTCGCGCGCCAGCGTGACCGGCTTCCTGCGGGAGGGCGACCGGATCGCCGGTGTACAGGTGCGCGACGAGGAGCACGGGCGCGAGATCGAGGTGCGTGCCCGACAAGTGATCAACGCGACCGGCGTCTGGACCGACGACACGCAGGCGCTGGTGGGCGAGCGCGGGCAGTTTCACGTGCGGGCGTCCAAGGGCATCCACCTCGTGGTGCCGCGCGACCGCATCCGCTCGTCCTCGGGGATCATCCTGCGCACGGAGACGAGCGTGCTCTTCGTGATCCCGTGGGGGCGGCACTGGATCATCGGTACCACCGACACCGACTGGCACCTCGACAAGGCACACCCGGCGGCGACCCGCAAAGACATCGACTACCTGCTCGAACACGTCAACCGCGTGCTGGTCACCCCGGTCACGCGCGAGGACGTGCAGGGTGTGTACGCCGGACTCCGCCCGCTGCTGGCCGGCGAGTCGGAGATGACCTCGAAGCTGTCCCGCGAGCACGTGGTGGGCAGCCCCTCACCCGGGCTGGTGGTGGTGGCCGGGGGCAAGTTCACCACGTACCGGGTGATGGCGGCGGATGCGGTGGACGCCGCGGTCGACGGGATGGGCGGGGGAGCGCCGCCGTCGGTGACCGACAAGATCCCGCTCGTGGGCGCCGACGGCTTCGCCGCGCGGTGGAACCAGCGGCGCGCGCTCGCCGCCAAGCACGGCCTGCACGTGGCGCGGGTCGAGCACCTGCTCCGCCGGTACGGCACGCTGGCCGACGAGGTCTTCGACCTGATCGACATGGACCACAAGCTCGGCGAGCCGCTGGAGGGCGCGGACGACTACCTGTGCGCCGAGATCGTGTACGCGGCCAGCCACGAGGGAGCACTGCGGCTTGACGACGTGCTCACCCGCCGTACCCGGATCTCGATCGAGGTTTTCGACCGGGGCGACACTGCGGCGCGGCCGGCCGCGGAGCTGATGGCCGGTGTACTCGGATGGTCGCCGGAGCGGGTCGACCAGGAGGTCGAGCGCTATCACGCGCGGGTGCGCGCGGAGCGGGCCTCGCAGGAGCAGGAGGACGACGAGGCGGCGGACGCCGAGCGCCTCAAGGTCACCTGAGGCCTCAGTCGGCGGCGGGTGCGGCGGCGCCCGCCGTCCGCGCCTCCTCGACCGTCGGGTAGGTCTCCAGCACCTCGACCAGGCCGCTGACCTCGAGGATCCGCAGCACACCGCGCTGCGGGGCGGCGAGGCGGAAGATGCCGCCGGCCTCGTCGCAGTTGTTCTTCGCACGGACGAAGACGGACAGGCCGGTCGAGTCGCAGAAGGAGAGATCGGCAAGGTCGAACACGAGCCGGCTCCGCCCCTTTTCGAGCAGATCAGTGATCTGGTCCTGCAGCTGCGGCGCCGTGCCCATGTCGAGCTCGCCAGCAACCGTCACGACGACAGTCTCACCGTGTTGCACCGTGCTCACCGTCAAGGACATTCGCTACCTCCCGTACGGGGACGAAGGTACTCCTCCCGCGCTGTGTGCGCAGGAGAGGGGCCTAGGCCCTCACCCGGAGGCCGGCCGTGTGTTCGGACTCGTGCAGTTCCATCTCGGCGATGTGACTGTCGCGTGGTATGTCGTATACCACCACGCCGGTCACCCGGTTGCCAGGGTTGATCTGGTTTTGGAAGAGCTGCTGCTCCGTGTTGGCCAGGATCCCCGCCGCGCTGTCGGCAGCATATCGATCACCGTCCGGCCCGAACGCCCGCTGGAGCGCGTCCGCGAACGTGGCAGGGCGGTTGCCCGCGTTACGCACGGTCATCTCGGCGAGGCAGAACTGCCCGACGGCCGTCTGGCTGACGAACGAGTCACCGATCTGGGCGACGCCGCAGTCGATCCGGTTCACGGTGAACTCGAATTCGCCGTCCCGCCCGGCCTCGCCGACCGCGACCGTGTCACCGCGCTCCTGGGTGAGCCGGCGGTAGACGTCGTCGCCCCAGGTCACCGCCGCGGCCACCACTCCCGCGCAGGCGCACAGCGAGAGGAGCACGATGGCGGCGCCGATGAGAACGGCGGTGCGTGCCCCACGTTCTCCCATTGGGTGATTCTAGGCTTTTGTCCGATGTTCCGGGGTTGGCTTCGTGATAAGGCACGGTTGACGCCATGCAGCTGATCTCCCTGGACGACGTCCGTGCCGCCGCCCGCAACGTCGCCGGCGTGGCCGTCCGCACGCCGCTCCTGCCCGCACGCTGGGACGACGGGCTGTGGCTCAAGCCCGAGAGCCTGCAACCGGTCGGCTCGTTCAAGCTCCGCGGCGCCACCAACGCCGTGGCCCGGCTCAGCGCGGAGCAGCAGGCGCGCGGGGTGATCACGCATTCGTCCGGCAACCACGGGCAGGCCCTCGCGTACGCCGCCGGCCGCGCCGGCGCGCCCTGCGTCGTCGTGATTCCCGACGTCGCGCCGGCGGTCAAGGTCGAGCAGGTACGCGCGCTCGGCGCCGAGGTGGTGCTCGTGCCGCCGCCGGAGCGCCTGGACGTGGCCCAGGAGCGGGCGGCGAAGGACGGGCTCGCGCTGATCCCGCCGTACGACCACCGGGACGTCATCGCCGGCCAGGGCACGGTCGGGCTGGAGATCGCCGAGGACCTGCCGGACGTCGACGTGGTGCTCGTACCGGTCGGTGGCGGCGGCCTCGCCTCGGGCGTGTCGACCGCGATCACCGCGCTGCTCCCGCACGCCAAGGTGGTCGGCGTCGAGCCCGAGCTCGCAGCCGACGCGCAGGAGTCGCTGGCCAAGGGCGAGCTGGTGGCCTGGCCGACCGAGCTCACCTATCGCACGGTGGCCGACGGCGTGCGGGTCAACCTCTCCGAGCTGACCTTCGCCCACCTGCGTGAGCGGCTGGACCGCATCGTCACGGTCACCGAAGACGAGATCCGCGCCGCGATGACCCGACTGGTGCGGGAGACCCGCCTGGTGGTCGAGCCGACCGGAGCGGTGACGGCGGCCGCACGCCTCTTCCACGCAGGCGAGCTGCCGGCCGGGCGTACAGTCGCGGTCGTCTCCGGCGGCAACGTCGATCCACAACTGTTGATAGCCGCCATATCGTGACCTGTCCAGGTTTACGGCTTCCGCGCCGACGTCCATAATGTGACACAGCTCTATGGATGTGTGTGTTCCGTCCGGTGGAACGCGGCTGCCCGGAGGGATACATGACGGTGGTCCACGCCCACGACCTGGTCGCGATCGCCACGAAGGTGCTACTCGCGGCCGGCGCACCCCGAGCGGGCGCCGAGGTCGTGGCCGCCTCCCTGGTCGAGGCCGACCTGGCCGGACACGAGGAGTTCGGCGTGCGCCGCCTCGTGCCATACCTGGAATTGATCAGCGCCGGCACGCTAGACCCCAAAGCCGTCCCCCGACTGGGCGGCGTCCGGGCCGCGGCGGCCATTGTGGACGGGCAGCGCGGCTTCGGCGAGCTGGCCGCCCGAGCCGCCGTCGAGCACGTGCGCAGGCTCGCCCGGCAGTACGGCGTTGCGAGCGCCACGATCGGCAACTGCGGCGACGTAGGCCGGCTCGCGGCGTACGTGCGCACACTGGCCACCGAGGGCGCCGTGGGTCTGGCTCTACGCCACGCACGGCCACTAGCCTGGGCCGCCCCACGCGCCGCCAGCCGGCCGCCGCTGGTCGCCGAGGTCGCGGCGGACACGAGCCTCGCCTTCATGGTCGAGGTGATCGGCGGCCTGCTCTCGGGTGCGTTTCAGGCCACTCCGTCCAGCCCGGACGAGACCGGCGGCACCGTCGTCGTCGCGATCGACGTGGCGGCGTTTCGGCCGGTCGACGAGTTTCGCCAGCACGCCGAGCGGCTGTGCGCCCTGCTGGTGGCCGCGGCCGCCCCGATATCCGCCCCCGGCGAGGCCGAGGCCGCGACCCGCGCGGCCAGGGTCCGCGACGGCATCCCAGTCGACGACGACCTCTGGTCCGCGCTGGCCGCCCTCCCCGGCGGCCCAGCCCGCCATCCTTAGCTTTACGGCGTTCATGCGTTTTACGGAACCATTTCGCTGCGTCAGTACGCGGCCAGTCTCTCGCTTCAAAAAGCCGGGACTACGCCATGCCCCGACCGTCGCCGAAGGATGGCGCATCCGGCTGGGCTGAACGTTTTATGTGCCCATTGAAATGAATGGCAAGAACGGCCCCCGGACAGAGGGGAGCCGTTCTTGCGTTGCTCGTCGAATGGCGCGCCGTCCGCCGGGGTGGCTTGGTCAGGCGAGGCCGAGGCGGTCGAGGATCCACGCCGCCACGAAGGCTTCTTCCTTCCAGGCGTCGTAGCGGCCGCTCGGGCCGCCGTGGCCCGCGCCCATCTCGGTCTTCAGCAGGTACTCGCCGGATGGCGCCGTGGCCCGCAGGCGGGCGATCCACTTGGCCGGCTCGTGGTAGAGCACCCGGGTGTCGTTGAGGCTGGTCACGGCGAGGATCGCTGGATAGTCCACGGCCGCCACGTTCTCGTACGGCGTGTACGACTTCATGTACGCGTACACCTCGGGGTCGTCGAGCGGGTTGCCCCACTCCTCCCACTCGGTGACGGTCAGCGGCAGTGACGGGTCGAGGATCGAGTTGAGCGCGTCGACGAACGGGACCTGTGCCACCACACCCGCGAAAGCGTCCGGTGCCAGGTTGGCCACCGCGCCCATCAGCAGGCCGCCGGCCGAGCCGCCGCGGGCGACGAGCCGGTCGGTGGCGGTCCAGCCTGTCTTGACGAGGTGGCGCGCGCAGGCCACGAAGTCGGTGAATGTGTTCTTCTTGGCCAGCAGCTTGCCCTCTTCGTACCACCGGCGGCCGAGCTCGCCACCGCCGCGGATGTGCGCGACCGCGAAGATCACGCCGCGGTCCAGGAGGGACAGGCGGGGGATGGAAAACCAGGGGTCCATGCTCGCCTCGTACGAGCCGTATCCGTAGATGACGGCCGGCGCGGAGCCGTCTCTGGGCGTGCCCGCGCGGCAGACCAGAGAGATCGGCACGCGGGTGCCGTCGTCGGCGAGTGCCCAGTCGCGGTGCTGCTCGTACGCCGCCGGGTCGAACTCGCCGAGCACCGGCTTCTGCTTGCGCAGCACCATCGTGCGGGTGACCAGGTCGTAGTCGTAGACCGAGTCGGGCGTGACGAACGAGGCGTAGTGCAGCCGCACGGTCGAGGTGGCGTACTCCGGGTTGGACTCCAGGCCCACGCTGTAGATCGGCTCCGGGAAGTCGATGTCGTACGTCTCCGTGGAGCCCACCGGAAGCACCCGCAGGCCGGTCAGGCCGTCTTTACGGAGTGAGACCACGAGGTGGTTGGCGAACGCGTCGACGCCCTCCAGCCGGGTGCCCGGCGAGTGCGGGATCAGCGTGGCCCAGTCGCCGGGCGCGTCGGCCGACGTGTACGCGAGCTCGAAGTCTTCGGCGCCGTCGTTGTGCAGGATCAGGAAGCGGTGGCCGTGGTGCTCCACCGAGTACTCGACGCCCTGCCGGCGCGGCGCGATGACGGCCGGCTCACCGGTCGGGTTGGCGGCCGGGATCACCCGCACCTCGCTCGTGATCTTGCTGTGCGCGTCGATCACGACGAACTTCTCCGAGCGGGTCAGCTCGACGCCGACCCAGAAGCGCTCGTCGGCCTCCTCGTACACGACGGCGTCGTCGCTGGCCGCGCTGCCCACCGCGTGCCGCCACACCCGGTAGGGCCGCCACGCCTCGTCGACGGTCAGGTAGAAGAGCGTGGAGCCGTCGGCGGACCAGGCGCTGCCGTAGAACGTGCCGGGCACCTCGTCGGCCAGCACCTCGCCGGTGCTCAGGTCCTTGACCCGCAGGGTGAAGCGCTCGTCGCCGGCGAAGTCGGTGGAGTAGGCCAGCCACCGCCCGTCGGGGCTGATGTCGAACGTGCCGAGCGCGAAGAAGTCGTGCCCCTCGGCGAGCGCGTTGCCGTCGAGCAGCACCTCCTCGCCGTCGAGCGGCGTGCCGTCCTCAGTGGACGGTGGCTCGGTCTCGCCGTCGCGCACCGCCCGGCGGCACTGGATGCCGTACTGCTGGCCCTCGACCGTCCGCGTGTAGTACCAGTGGTCGCCCTTGCGCGTGGGCACCGAGAGGTCGGTCTCCTTGGTGCGCCGCTTGGTCTCCTCGAAGAGCGTCTCGCGCAGGCCCTTCAGGTGCCCCGTCGCCGACTCGGTGAAGGCGTTTTCCGCCTTGAGGTACGCGATCGTTTCCGGGTCGTCCTTGGCGGCGAGCCACGCGTACTCGTCCACGACTGTGTCGCCGTGGTGGATGCGCTCGGCGGGGACGCGCTTGGCGACCGGTGGGGTCGCGGCGGTTTCGGTCGTCACGTCCGACCACGTTACCGGGCGTCATGGGGGCTGGCGTGAGCGTGGTCGTCTTCGTACACTTGTTCGATGACGTCGCGAGGTGCCCTCTTCCGGAGCCTCGTCGACATCTGCGGCATGCGGTTCGCTCGCCTGGCCGGCCCGGCCGACACCGTGGGCGGCACCCCGGCCAGCTGGGTCGCCGCGCCACCCACGATCGACGGCGTCGCAGCGATCGTGCGCCTCGCCGTCGAGCACGACCTGGCGGTGGTCGCCCGCGGTGCCGCCACCAAGCTCGACTGGGGCGCCCGCCCGACCAGGGCCGACCTGCTGCTCGACACGGGCCGGCTGGCCGGCGTGTGGCACCACGCGCCCACCGAGGGCGTGGCCGAGATCGGTGCCGGCACACCGTTGCGGGCCGCGCAGTCGGCGCTCGCCCGGGGCGGCTGGCGGTTGGCGCTCGACGGCCCGTCGATCGGCGCCACGCTCGGCGGCGTCATCGCGTCCGACGAGGCCGGCCCGCTCGCCCACCGCTACGGCTCGGTCGCCGACCAGCTCACCGGCGTCAGCTACGTCAGCGCCACCGGCATCCTGACGCACTCGGGCGGGCGGGCCGCCGAGGGTGCGCCCGACCGCGGCGTTGGCCGGCTGCTGTGCGGGTCGTCCGGGGCGCTCGGCGTGATCGTCTCGGCCACCGTCAAGGTGTTGCCCGAGCCGGCTTCGCGGGCCTGGGTGCGGCGCTCGGTCTGGACTCCCCTGGAGCTGTATGACCTGGTCCGCGGCGTGCTCCGGAGCCGGGTGCAGACCGCTGCCGTCGAGCTCGACCTCCCGGCCAGCCGGCCGATGCTGGTGCCCCGCCAGCGCGCGCCGCGCGGGCCCGGCACGCTCGCGGTGCTGCTGGAGGGCGAGCCCGGCGAGGTGCTCGAGCGGTCCACCCGGATCGCCGACATGCTCGGCGGCGACGCTTCGATCCGGTCCGAGCCGCCGGCCTGGTGGGGGCGCTACCCGTTCGGCCACGACGACGTCGCGCTCCGGGTCACCGTGCCGTCCGCCGACCTACACGCGGCCATCTACGCGATCCGAGACGCCGCGGGCGCGGCCGTGCCCGTGCGCGGCTCGGCCGGCACCGGCGTGATCCACGCGTCGCTGCCGAGCGACGCCCACCCCGAGCGGGTCGCCGCCGTGCTGGAGGCGGTGCGCGGCGTGCTGCTCGCACGGGCCGGCTCGTGCGTCGTGGTGACCGCGCCACCCCACATCCGTGATGCCGTCGACATGTGGGGGCCGGTGGCCAGCCCCGACCTCGTACGCCGGGTCAAGGACCGCTTCGACCCCGCCGGCCGCCTCGCCCCGGGCCGATTTTTCGGCGCCTGAGTGTCGATCGGGCTGCGAGATGTTCGACGCCCTGGTAGAGCCATTGGTGGCTACGAACGAACGAGGGAGTCGAGCTATGCGATTCATGCTGCTTCTCAAGGGCGACCCGCCGCCGGAAGCCGGCGACGGCGAGGCGATGGCCCAGCCGCCCGAGGAGCTCGTCAGCGCGATGATGAAGTTCAACGAAGACCTGGCCAAGGCCGGCGTCCTGCTCGCCGCCGAGGGCCTCTACCCGAGCTCGGCCGGCGCCCGGGTGCTCTACAAGGACGGCAAGCGTTCCGTCGTCGACGGGCCGTTCGCCGAGGCCAAGGAGCTGATCGCGGGCTTCTACCTCATCCAGGTGCGGTCCAGGGAGGAGGCCATCGAGTGGGCCTCCCGCTGCCCGGTCGAGGTCGCGGTGCCGCCCGGCGTCGAGGCCGTGGTCGAGGTGCGCCAGGTCGGCGAGACCGACGAGTTGGTCAACGTCACCGACGAGCAGCGCGAGCAGGACCGCCGGCTCAGGGAGCAGATCTCCGGCCGCTGACGGCAAGCCACGCGGCGGCCCGGTGCGTGTACATCGGGCCGCCGTGCCGGTGGGTGGGTCAGCTGTCGGGTTCGTTGCGCAGGACCAGGATCGCGATGTCGTCGCGGGGGTCTTCCACCGAAAAGCCCATCGTGGCGGTGCGCAGGCGGGCGGCCACGATGTCCGCGGAGTAGCCGGCCAGCGGCGCGGCCGTGTCGCGTAGCCGCTCCGGGCCGAAAAGCTCGCGCCCGCGCCGCCGCTCGGTGACGCCGTCGGTGTAGAAGACCAGCGCGTCGCCCGGGTTGAGCGGCACGGTGGCGACCGGCGTGGCGATCGAGTCGAGCAGGCCGAGCGCGGTGCCGCCGGTGCCGACGAAGGAGGCGCGCCCGTTTGCCCGCACAAGCACCGGGCGGTCGTGGCCGGCGAGGTGCAGCGCGACGTCGAGCTGGTCGCCGTCGCCGCGGCTGACAGCGGCGAGCGCCAGCGTGCAGTATCGGCCGCCACCCCGCTCTACGAGCGTGTCGTTGAGCCGGCCGAGCGCCTCGGGCAGCGGCTTGCCGTCGCGGACGAGCACCCGGATCACGTCGCGCACCAGGCCGGTGACGGCCGCCGCCTGCACGCCCTTGCCGGACACGTCGCCGACGACCACGAGCCAGCGCTCGTCCGGCAGCGGCACCACGTCGTAGAAGTCGCCGCCCACCTCGGCCGCGTCACCGGTCGGCACGTACTCGGCGGCGAAGCCGATGCCCTTGACCACCGGCAGTACCGGCGGCAGCAGCGACTGCTGGAGGGTGTGCGCGACCTTGCGGCGTTCCTCGTGGATGCGGGCGTTGTCGACGGCGAGCGCGGCCCGGCGGGCGACGTCTTCGAGGATCGCGATCTCTTCGGCGTCGTGGCGGTGGCGCTGGTGGCGGCCGACGGAGAGCGTCCCGAGGCGCTGCCCACGCGCGGCCAGCGGCACGGCGAAGCCCTCCAGCGGCGGGCCGAGCGGCACCTGCGAGCCGCTACGGGACGCCTCCCGCAGCCGCGCGATCGGCGACTCGGGCCCACTCTCCTGAAAGATCTCGTGTACCTGCGGAAGCGCCGACTCGTCGGCGTGGGTCGCGGCGGCGAGCTGGAGGCGGCCCCACTCGTCGGTGGTGTGCACCGCGCACCACTGCCCGAGCCTGGGCACGACGAGCTGCGGGATGAGCGCGAGCGTCAGGCTGACGTCGAGCGACTGGGCGAGCAGCTCGCTCGCCTCGGCGAGAAACGTCAGCCAGGTCTGGCGGCGCATGTCGGCCCGGCGCAGGCGGTCGTTTTCCAGGTGCAGGGCCAGGCGCTCGGCGGCCAGCCCGGCGAGCGGCCCGGCATACCCGGAGGGCGCGACGTCGAGCTCCAGCTCCCCGGCGTACGGCCGGTTGACGTTGAGCGGCACCCGCAGCATCTCGGCGCCGGGGCGCGGCTGGCGGCCGTACCGCGCGAGGAGCTGCGCCCCGCCGCCCTCGCCCCGGTCGAGGCGGACCGCACCGCCGGCGGCGCCTACCAGCTCGGCCACGCGGGAGAGCAGGTGGGCGGCGAAGTCGGCGAGCGCGTCTTCGGCGTGTGGCTCGGGTGCGATCTGCAGCAGCGCGGTGATCGCCCCCGGGGTCGGCGCGGGCGCCTCGGGGAGCGCGCCGGAGGGCGGCATGTCCTTGCGGTCGAGCCGAAACCACACGCCCTTGCCCGTCGGCATGTGCGTGGTGCCCCACCGGCTGGCGAAGTGGTCGACGAGCAGCAGGCCCCGCCCGCGTTCCGATACATCCGATATGTCGATCTCGCTATTGCGCGGGCGGGCTGTCAGGCTCTCGGCCGGGCTGGCCTCGTAGTCCGTAACCGTGACCATCAGCCCGGTCGGACCGGCGATGACCTCGATGTCCAGCTCTGTGCCGGCGTGCACCACCGCGTTGGTGGAGAGCTCGGTGGTCAGCAGCAGTGCCTCGTTGAGCAGCTCGTCGAGGCCAGCCTCGGCCAGGACCGAGCGCACGACCGCCCGCGCCGCGGCCGGCGTACGCCGGTCGGCGGGCAGTCTGACGCGGCGGACGTGCTCCGCCGCGGGATAGGACCCGCTGACCTCCGCTGACACGCTTGCATCCTCTACCGCCCGACCGGGTTCATCCAAGCTCTGCCTGCCACGCTCCGTCGCTCGGCGCTCGTCCGCCGCCGTGGCTAAGGTCCGTAGCCTCGCTACTCCCCGCTTGGGCGCTCGCATCTGCCGCACACCACGGGCCATGATGTGGAGAACCACCCAAGGTGAGCGAGGACTGCATGACCACGGCAAAGCAAGTGAGTACCAGGCCGGCCTCGGACGAGGCCGCCGTTCTCAATGAGCTGGCCGACGCGCTGCGACGGGTGCGCCGCGGCGATTTGAAAGTGCGCCTTCCCCGCCGGGCCGGCGTGGCCGGTGAGGTAGCCGACGCATTCAACGACGTTGTGGCTCTGCAGGAGCGGCAAAACCTAGAAGTTCGCAAGATCAGCCGGATCGTGGGACGAGACGGGCGGCTCACCGAGCGCCTCGACGAAGAGGGCGTCGACGGCGCCTGGGCCGACCACGCGCGCGCCATCAACTCACTCATCGACGATCTGGGCCGCCCCACCACCGAGATCTCCCGCGTCATCGTGGCGGTGGCCGACGGCGACCTCTCCCAGCACATGGCGCTGGAGATCGATGGGCGGCCGCTGCGCGGTGAGTTCCTGCGCATCGGCCGCACGGTCAACACGATGGTCGACCAGCTCTCGTCGTTCGCCGACGAGGTGACCCGCGTGGCGCGCGAGGTGGGCACGGAGGGCGCGCTGGGCGGTCAGGCCGATGTGCGGGGCGTCGCCGGCACCTGGCGCGACCTGACCGACTCGGTCAACACGATGGCCTCCAACCTCACCAGCCAGGTGCGGTCGATCTCGCAGGTGACCACCGCGATCGCCAGCGGCGACCTCTCCCAGAAGATCACGGTGTCGGCCAAGGGCGAGGTCGCCGAGCTGGCCCACACCATCAACTCGCTCACCGACACGCTGCGCACCTTCGCCGAGCAGGTGACCCGGGTGGCCCGCGAGGTGGGCACCGAGGGCAAGCTCGGCGGTCAGGCCGAGGTGCCCAACGTGGCGGGCATCTGGAAAGACCTCACCGACAACGTCAACTCGATGGCCTCCAACCTGACCGCCCAGGTGCGAAACATCGCCCAGGTCTCCACCGCCGTCGCGAAGGGCGACCTCTCGCAGACCATCACCGTGGCCGCCCAGGGCGAGATCCTCGAACTCAAGAACACCATGAACACGATGGTCGACCAGCTCTCCTCGTTCGCCGAGGAGGTCACCCGGGTCGCCCGCGAGGTGGGTACGGAAGGCAAGCTCGGCGGCCAGGCCCAGGTGCGCGGCGTCGCCGGCACCTGGCGCGACCTCACCGAGAGCGTCAACCAGCTCGCCGGAAACCTCACCGCCCAGGTGCGAAACATCGCCCAGGTCTCCACGGCGGTGGCGAAGGGCGACCTGTCACAGAAGATCACGGTGGACGCCCGCGGCGAGATCGCGGAGCTGAAGAACACCGTCAACACGATGGTCGACCAGCTCTCGTCGTTCGCCGACGAGGTGACCCGCGTGGCGCGCGAGGTGGGCACCGAGGGCAAGCTCGGCGGTCAGGCGCAGGTGAAGGGCGTGCTCGGCACCTGGCGCGACCTCACCGACAACGTCAACTCGATGGCCTCCAACCTGACCTCTCAGGTGCGAAACATCGCCAGCGTCACCACCGCCGTGGCGAAGGGCGACCTGTCACAGAAGATCACAGTGGACGCTCGCGGCGAGATCCTCGAGCTCAAGAGCACCGTGAACACGATGGTCGACCAGCTGTCGTCGTTCGCCGACGAGGTGACCCGCGTGGCCCGCGAGGTGGGCACGGAGGGCAAGCTCGGCGGTCAGGCGCAGGTGCGCGGCGTGGCGGGCACGTGGCGCGACCTGACCGACAACGTCAACTTCATGGCCTCCAACCTGACCGCCCAGGTGCGAAACATCGCCCAGGTCTCGACAGCGGTGGCGCGCGGCGACCTCTCCCAGAAGATCACCGTCGACGCGCAGGGCGAGATCTGGGAGCTGAAGAACACCATGAACACGATGGTCGACCAGCTCTCCTCGTTCGCCGAGGAGGTCACCCGGGTGGCCCGCGAGGTGGGCACCGAGGGCAAGCTCGGCGGTCAGGCGCAGGTGCGCGGCGTCGCGGGTACCTGGCGCGACCTGACCGACAACGTCAACTTCATGGCATCCAACCTCACCGGCCAGGTGCGAAACATCGCGAGCGTCACCACCGCCGTGGCGAAGGGCGACCTGTCGCAGAAGATCACCGTCGACGCCGAGGGCGAGATCCTCGAACTCAAGAACACCGTCAACACGATGGTGGACCAGCTCTCCTCGTTCGCCGAGGAGATCACCCGGGTGGGTCGCGAGGTGGGCATCGAGGGCAAGCTCGGCGGTCTCGCGCGGGTGAAGGGCGTCTCCGGCACCTGGCGCGACCTCACCGAAAACGTCAACCAGCTCGCCGCGACGCTCACCACGCAGCTGCGGGCCATCGCGCAGGTGTCCACATCGGTCACCAAGGGCGACCTGACCCAGCGGATCACGGTCGAGGCCCAGGGCGAGGTCGCCGAGCTGAAGGACAACATCAACCAGATGATCGTGGCGCTCCGGGAGACCACCCGGAAGAACGCCGAGCAGAGCTGGCTCGACTCCAACCTCGCCCGCATCGGCGGCCTGCTCCAGGGCCAGCGCGACCTCGGCGAGGTCTGCCGGATGCTGATGGGGGAGGTGACCCCGCTGGTCGAGGCCCAGCTGGGCGCGTTCTTCCTGGTCGACAACGACGAGGCCACCACGCGGCTGCGCCTCGCCGCGTCGTACGGCTACGTCACGCGTAGCAACGAGGTGGTCTTCGGACCCGGCGAAGGGCTGATCGGTCAGGCGGCGGTCTCGCGGCGGATGATCCGGGTGAGCACCGACGCCACCGGCGCCCTGACGCTGCGCTCCGGGCTGCTGACCACCAAGCCCCGCGACGTGGTGGTGCTGCCGATCCTCTTCGAGGGCGAGCTGCTCGGCGTGATCGAGTTCGCCTCGGTCAACGCCTTCTCCGACCTGCACATCTCGTTCCTGGAGCGGCTGGTCTCCACGATCGGCATCGCGCTCAACACCATCCAGGCCAACCGGCGTACGGAGGAGCTGCTCTCGCAGTCGCAGCGGCTCGCACACGAGCTGCAGGAGCAGTCGGCCGAGCTGCAGCGCACCAACGCCGAGCTGGAAGACAAGGCGCAGCTGCTGTCCGAGCAGAAGGCCAACATCGAGACGAAGAACCGGGAGATCGAGCTGGCCCGGATCGGCCTGGAGGAGAAGGCGCAGCAGCTGACCCGGGCCTCGGCGTACAAGTCGGAGTTCCTCGCCAACATGAGCCACGAGCTGCGCACGCCGCTCAACTCGCTGCTCCTGCTGGCCCGCCTGCTGGCCGACAACACGGACCACAACCTGACCGACAAGCAGATCGAGTTCGCCCGCACCATCCACAGTGCCGGGTCAGACCTGCTCTCGCTGATCGACGACATCCTCGACGTCGCGAAGATCGAGGCGGGCCGGATGGACGTCGAGCCCACCGAGATCAACCTCCAGGACGTCCGGGCGTACGTCGAGCAGGCTTTCACCCCGCAGGCCGAGGAGAAGGGCCTCGACTTCGCGGTGACGGTCGAGCCGGGGCTGCCCGCGGCCGTGGTCACCGACGCGCAACGGCTCCAGCAGATCCTGCGCAACCTGCTGTCGAACGCGGTGAAGTTCACCGACACCGGCTCGGTGACGCTCACGATCGCACCGGCTGCGCCGGCGGATCAGGCGGCGTCGGCGCGGCCACTCGTCGCGTTCACGGTGGCAGACACCGGCATCGGGATCTCGGAGGACAAGTTCGACCTCATCTTCGAGGCGTTCCAGCAGGCCGACGGCACCACCAGCCGGCGATACGGCGGCACCGGCCTGGGCCTGTCGATCAGCCGCGACCTGGCCCGCCTGCTCGGCGGGACGATCTCGGTGTCATCGTCGCCGGGCGAAGGCTCCACGTTCACGCTGCTCCTGCCCGACGTGCTGATGCCCGACGCGGTGCAGACCCCGCTGCCGATCGCGATACCCGTGACCAATTCCAACCTGCCCGACCTGCCCGCCCTGGCCGACCTGCCGATGCTGCGGCAGCCGTCGGAGAGCGAGCGGCCGGCATCGCCCGCGGCCCGCCAGCTCGACGGCGCAACAGTGTTGATCATCGATGACGACGTGCGTAACGTCTTCGCGCTGACCAGCGCCCTGGAGCTGCACGGCATGACGGTTCTGTACTCGGACAACGGGGTAGATGGCGTACGGTTGCTGGCGGAGCACCCGGAGGTGGACATCGTGCTGATGGACGCGATGATGCCGGACCAGGACGGCTACGAGACGACGCGCGCCATCCGCCGCAACCACCGCTTCGCCGAGCTGCCGGTCGTCTTCCTCACCGCGAAGGCGATGCCGGGCGACCAGGAGTCGGCCATCGGCGCGGGCGCCAGCGACTACATCACCAAGCCCGTCGACCTCGACGAGCTGATCGAGATGATGGCAGCCTGGGTAAACGGGGGCGGCCGGGAGGTAATCACGTGAGGGAGCGGGCAACGCGGCGGCCACGCACGACCATGGTGAGCGAGCGAGCAAAGGAAGGCTCTGCCTGATGGGTGTCGCCAAGGCGCTGCTGGTCGATGACCGGCGCGACAACCTCGTCGCGCTCGAGGCCATCCTGCAAGGCCTGCCGGTGCACACGGTGGCCGTGGAAAGTGGCGAGGCCGCGCTCAAGCAGCTTCTGGTAGACGACTTCGCGGTAATCTTGCTCGACGCGCAGATGCCCGATATGGACGGCTTCGAGACAGCCAGCCACATCAAACGCCGCGAACGCACCCGCCACGTCCCGATCATCTTCCTGACCGCCGCCGACCGCGACGCGCAGCTCGCGCTGCGCGGCTACTCGGTGGGGGCGGTCGACTACCTGACCAAACCCTTCGACCCATGGGTACTGCGCGCGAAGGTCTCCGTCTTCGTCGACCTCTGGATCAAGACGCAGCAGCTACAGGCACAGTCCGAAGTGGTGCGTGAACGCGAGGCCCAGTGGCGCACCCTGACCGAGGCCGTGGACGAGGCGACGGCGTTGTTGCGCTCCAACGACCCGGACGCCCAAGACAGGGCGGTTACCCTTTTGGAGCAGGCCCGCTGGGGCTAACCACCCGCTGACCCCGACTTGGGCTACCGCGATGCCCGCCGTGGTCCGGACCGCCGCTCCGGTGACTGATCAGGAAGCATCAAGATCCTCGATAGTTGGGGCGCTGGCGATCGAGGCGGTCATGGACCTCCCGAAGCCTGCCTACGGCGCGCGTGGTCGCAACAGGTAGGAACCTGAGGAGGCACCCTGGCTTCAAGCCCCGGCCCACATGGGCCGGGGCTCTTTCTACGTTCGCGCCGTTAGGACCACGTGAGCGGAACCTCGATCATGCCACCATGATCAAAGTTCCCGTCAAGCTACTCTGTCAACATGCCACTTTGTAAGACTTAGGCTTCCACGTAGCGCGTCCAAGCTCTGACCTCGACTGGGTTCGCTCTCCCGGGGCCGAGCGTCCGGAACCTGGCGGCTCTAGCCGGTTGCTGCGGTTTCAATCGCATCATGCTCTTGAAGCTGGGCGGTCTACCGCCCTTTGGTGTGGCCGGCGTCGATGGCGCGGCGGTACAACGCCTCCGCCTCAACCACATCCCCCCGCTGTTTGAGCAGGAACGCAAGGTTGTTCAGCGCGTCGGTGTTGCCGGCGTCGATGGCGCGGCGGTACAACGCCTCCGCCTCAACCACATCCCCCCGGTCCCCGAGCAGGACCGCCAGGTTGTTCAGCGCGTTGGTGTGGCCGGCGTCGATGGCGCGGCGGTACAACGCCTCTGCCTCAACCACATCCCCCCGCCCAGTGAGCAGGTTCGCCAGGTTGTTCAGCGCGCCAGTGTTGCCGGCGTCGATGGCGCGGCGGTACAACGCCTCCGCCTCAACCACATCCCCCCGCTGTTTGAGCAGGAACGCAAGGGTAAACATCCCGGAAGGATCGCCTGCCTCTGTGCTACGGCGTGCCGCCGCCTCTGCGACATCGAACAATCGAGCACGGTAAGCCGCCAAAGCGATAGACAGGCACACGGTCGGCTTCGCGTGCGCGACAATCAGGCGCCAAGCATTCCCCGCGATCGACTCTGTGCCACCATCGTCGCCGCCTCGGTCGAGCAGGATATCGGATACGCGGTAGCCGTCGATGTGTCCGACCTTGGTTGCCTCCGCCGTCAACGGAGCGATATCGCCCCGGACCGGTGCGCACGCCCAAGCCAACGCATCATCGAACCAGCGACCCGTATTAGCCCGCGCTCTCTCCGCTGCGGACAATTCCTCTTCTGTCAGCGCGCGAAGAAGGTCAACCGGAATAGGTTCTGGATGGCCACACCGCCGGGCAAATACCGCCGCTGACAGGACAGCACGGCCAGTCGCACTACCCCCATGCCGCCATCGTCGGATCATCTCCGGCGCGTTCGCCAACGTCGAGGTCAACGCCCGGTCAACCGTCGATCTGACCGCCTCCGCCAACCGCGGATCCTCAGACGCCAGACTCTGCGCCCTTCGCCACTCGCTGTTGGAAAGCCCAGCCGCGATGTCAATCTGATCCGCCATATCGATAATCTTCCGGGCATCAGCGAACAGATCCGCGTCAGCCGACCTTGGTGGACTCGCGTAACGATCACGCTTGTCCGGCCAAGTCGTACCAAACACGATGACCGGACCAATATCAGGAAGCAGAAGCCTACGCATCAGATCAGCGCTCAGACGCTGGCCGACGGCAGATGTCTCCACCGCACGGTCAGAGCTATCCAAAATTTCGTGGACGTCATCCAGCCAGACCACCGTACGGCGCAGGCTCACACCAGCATCCAACAGCTCCGCCAGACTCCTAAGGTCACGCAGGTAAAGCCGCCAATCCCCCAAGAGTTGCTGCATAGCCGTCGCGGCGCACCTGGTCTTACCCGACGCAGGCGGCCCCACCAGCAGCAAAAACCCACCCGTCGTCGCCATCCGCGTCAAAGCCGTACGGACCTCGACATCTTGATCCCTCGGAACGTACGTCGGCAGCTCAACGGACAAGCTCGCATCCGCCCCAGCCGGCAACGGAATCGCAGCATGAATGCCCAAGCTCCGCCGCGACGTCACCTGGCTCACCAGAGGCAGCGCCTCCGCCGGCCCCGCCGACCGCAACAACACATCCGACCGTCGACGCCGTCGCTCCTCCCCAACCCCCACGCGGCCCGTCAACACCGCCACCCGCGCCGAAACCAACGGACTCAACACCACCGACGCGAAGATCCCCGCCCCCGCCACCAACGCCGGAAGCACCCAGGCCGGCCAACCCACATTGATCTTAGCCAGCCCCGCAGACCCAGATACCAAGATCAGCAAGGCCGCGCACAACGCCACCAACGCCGGCCAAACCCGCCAACGCCCGCCATCACCCTTCGACACCTTGGCACCACACCACCGCAAACACACAAGGTCAAGCCATCAGTCAGCTAACCTGCACCGCCGAACCAAACCCCATACGCGGCTACTTACTCCGCCCTGCACCCATGGCGAGCGTCCGACCCTCTCCCGACCTCACCGCCAACCCGTATCGATTGCCGCGTAGCCGGAGCACCCAAAGTCGCAAACCCACAATTGACCAGCACCCCATAGACCCTGTTATGCGCGCGTTCCATCTTGCGAGGCTTTCGCGGTGTGTGAGCGGGATACCTTGCGTGGCTGGGGTCGTCCGTCCGCTGTCCAGGGCGAGTCCCTTCGTCGTCCAGGCACGCGCGATATGTGAACGGACGTTGGAGGCGGAGGCTCACTCGCCGTCACAGGTGACCGAGGTCTCTGGGATGCTCGGTGGCGTGCTAGGGCAGGTCGAACTCTCCTTCACGAACGGCTGCAATGAAGGCCGTCCACTGTGTGGGTTGGAAGGAAAGCATCGGGCCGCGGGGATCTTTGCTGTCCCTGACCAACACCGTGGCTGGCGTTGCTACTACCTCGACGCAGTCGCCTCCGGTTCCGTTGCTGCGGGATGACTTACGCCAGTTTAGGCGTTCCATGACTCGGCCACTTCCCTTATCATCTCGATCGATTGCTTTCTCGGCAGTGCCTCGCACCGCAGATCTTCCCAATTGCGTTTAATCAACGCCACGTCGGCTGCGTTCTCGATGATCTGGCCACGGATCGGGCCATCAATGAACACCATGTCACCGTCGGTGCCAAACGATGCCAACACAAATGCGCCGTTCAGCCCGGGATACATGCCAACCGCCATCGGTACGATCTGCACGCGCGCTAGGCCCTGGTCGTTGGCGTCGGCGAGATGGTTGAGCTGTTCGTGCATGACCTTGGGGCCGCCGATGGGTCGGCGTAGGGCAACCTCGTCAAGGATCGCGATGACCAACGGTGGATTGTCCCGATGCAGGACTTGCTGTCGGTCGAGGCGTGCGGCGACGTGCTGTTCCACTTCGTCAGCCGGCATCGGTCCGCCGGCGAGGAAGACGGCGCGCATGTAGTCGACGGTCTGCAGCAGGCCAGGCATCAGATCGGGTTGGTAGGCGCAGAGCGCGGTGGCCTCGCGTTCGAGTGAGATCCATGGCCGGAACCACTCTGGTGCGAACTCGCGGCTGACGAGCTCGTCCAGGATTCTGCTGAGCAGCCCGCCCGTGTTGAGCGCTTCGTCGCAGCGACGGGTGAAGTCTTGGCTGGGCGTGCGCCGGGTGGTCTCCACCATGGCCACCAGCGACTCGCTGTAGGCCACAGCCTCGGCGAGCTGGGCTTGGCTCAACCCGGCCGCCGTCCGAGCCCGCCGCAGCTCACTGGCGAGGAAGTCAAGGGTGGAGAGCCGGTCGTACATCATCCCCTCACAGCCCCCTCACCCAAGGTCATCGACCGCTTACGGCTGGATCGTACGTGTGCGACGTCTTCAGGCTACGCCGATTCGACGGCAGCCTAAACCTCGTCAAGAGCGGCGCCTGCTACCACGTTCCAATCAGCGCGTCGGGTGCCGATTCCTGACCGGGTGAAGCGGTCCCGCTCCGAGACTGGACTCCGGGGCGGGCCTGCCGGCACTGAACCTTTGCACGCAGATCTGAAGCGTCGTTGCTCGGCCAATTAGGAGCGAGGTGCAAGTTTCGTGACTGCTGTAATTTTCGTCGTTGACCGTGACGTCATGCCGCGCCATGTCAACGCACTGCCAGGCGCCTCTGCGCCGGTGTCGGAGTCGCGCTCGATACGCATCGAACGCGCCGGCAGCCTTCGCGCGATCACGGCAGCCGCCATTCCGGAAATCGAGGCCGTCGGCCTGCGGCCCATGCGCGTGCAGAGTAATGACTGGATGACGTTGGAGGCCATCGCTAGGCGTATTGGGCGGTCCCGTGAGATCGTGCGCCGATGGTCCACCGGCGAAACTGGGCCGGGCGGCTTTCCGCCTCCCCTCAATCCCGGCAGCGCCACGAACTTTTTCAGCTGGCACGAGGCCAGTAGGTGGATCCAGAGACACACTCAGTACGGCGTCGATGACTTCGGTAACCCACTGCTCATTGCCATGAACCACGCGTTGCAGTTGCGCCGCTTAGCGTCGCAGGTCACGCGGCTCGATCTCGATGCCGTCGTGGCGGAAATCCTGACTGGCAAAGGACGGCCATAGGCCAGTGAGCAAGGTTTAGGCCGAGAACCCAGAGCCCACAAGTGTGGTCACCCCAGCCGGTCCGGTACTCGGACCACCAGCCGAGCGACGGTCGGGACCACGGCGGACATCGCGGTAGCTCGATCTTTCAAGTGGGTGAGTATCGCTAGCCCTACTGGAAGTCTCGGTCCAGGCTCCTGGTTCGGGCCGGCCGCCCTCGCCTAGCTTGGGCGCATGACGTCGACCAACGCGCTGCTCATGGCGGTGACGCGGCGCCGGTTTCTCGCCTCGGAGTGGCCGTGGCGCGGGGTGGTGTACACCGCGACCACCGCGGTGGCGTCAGGCGTGGTTTGGCTTGTGCTCTCGTGCCCGCTGGCCCCGCTGGTCGCGGCCCTCGAGGTGTTGCGGGCTCGGCCGGCCGGCTACATGTTCGTCGCGGCCGTGCTCGGTCTGGCGGGGTTGGGTCTGTTCGCGCTCGTGGGGCCGTGGCTCGCCGTCGCCGTCGCGGGCGTGGAGCGGTGGCGGCTGCGGCTGGCCGGCGACGATGACCCGGCGCCGTCGTCGTGGCGTGGAGGCGGCGGTCTGTACACCGATCCGGCTACCTGGCGGGCGGTGGCCTACCTGCTGCTTCTCGCCGTCGTGGCGCCGGTGTGGCTTGGCGTGCTGGCGCTCGCCGGGCTGCTCGTGGTTTCTACGCCGTTCGCGATGAACCATGCGATTGCGGCGGACTCGCCGGTGACGCTGTTCTGGCGCACGACTCTTGGGCTTGTGTTGATACCCGTCGTGCTCTATATGGCCGCCGCGTTCGGGGGCGCGCACGCGGCGCTCGCCCGTTTGCTGCTCTGCTCTGAGCCTGACCTGGCCGCGGCCGAGCTTGTCGAGGTGGCCCGGTCGCGAGCGCGGCTGGCCGACGCGTTCGACGCTGAGCGGCGCCGCATCGAGCGTGATCTGCACGACGTCGCGCAGCAGCGGCTGGTGAGCCTGACCATGCAGCTCGGCCTCGCCAGGCACGACATGCCGATCGATTCGCCCGGGGCGGCCGCGGTGACCTCGGCGCACGAGCAGGCCAAGGCGTTGATGGTGGAGTTGCGCGACCTGATCCGCGGCATCAGCCCGCGGACGTTGCGCGAGCTGGGGTTGCGGGCCGCCATCGAGGAGGTCGCCGCGGCCTGCGCCATCCGGGTGCGGGTGGACGCTGACCCGGGCCGGTATTCGCCGACCGTGGAGGCAGTCGCTTTCGCCGCGGTGTCGGAGGCGCTCGCCAACGCGGTCAAGCATGCGGGCGCGGCCGGGGCCGCGGTCACCGCCCGGCGGATCGGTAACACGCTTGTGGTCCAGGTGCGCGATGACGGGCAGGGGGGTGCCGACCCGTCGCGCGGGTCGGGGCTCACCGGCCTCGCCGACCGGGCGGCTGCGGCCGGAGGTCGGCTGCTCATCTCCAGTCCGGTGGGTGGGCCGACGATCCTGCGGGTGGAGCTGCCATGCGGGTCGTGATCGCGGAAGACTCGGTCCTGCTCCGCGAAGGGCTGGTCGGGCTGCTGTCCCGGTTCGGGTTCGAGGTCGTCGCCGGGGTGGGTGACGCCGCCGCTCTCGTGGCTGCCGTGGGTGAGACCGAGCCCGACCTTGTGATCACCGACGTGCGTATGCCGCCCGGCTTCACCGACGAGGGGCTGCGGGCCGCCATCGCCCTGCGCGCGGCTACGCCCGGCCTCCCCGTAGTGGCGCTCAGCCAGTATGTGCAGCACAGCTATGCCGGCGAACTGCTCGCCTCGGGTCAGGGCCGCGCCATCGGCTATCTGCTCAAGGACCAGGTGGCCGACGTCGCCGAGTTTGCCGAGAAGCTGCGGCGGGTGGCCGGGGGCGGCACGGTCGTCGACCCCGAGGTGGTGCGCCAGCTGATGCAGCGCGGCCGTGACCCGCTCGGCCACCTGTCGCCCGGCGAGCACGAGGTGCTGGCGCTCGTCGCCGAAGGCCATTCGAACGCCGCGATCGCCCGCATCCTCGTCCTGACCGAGGCCGGTGTGGGCAAGCGGATCGGCAACGTCCTGGCCAAGTTGAACCTGCCCGTCAGCGACGACACGAACCGGCGTGTCCTCGCCGTACTCGCCTATCTGAGGGGTCAAGAGTGAAGGCAATTCTGTGTGCTGCGCTTGCCGTGTGTCTTGTCCATAGCGCACCGGCCACCGCCTCAACCAGGCACGCTCAGCTGGACAAGCTGGCGCGGGCACTTGTGGAGGCCGGGGCGCCGGGCGTGATCGTGCGGGTCGACGACGGGACCGGCCGGCCGATCGAGATCGCCCGGCAGGCCAGCTGGACCAGGACGGACCACCTGCTCGAGGCGGACGACGAGGTCCGTGAGGGCTCCAACACCAAGACCATGATGGCCACGCTGGTGTTGCAGCTCGTCGCCAAGGGCAAGCTCGCGCTGACCGATCCGGTGGAGAAGTGGCTGCCGGGCGAGGTGCCCAACGGCGAGGCGATCACCTTGCGCATGCTGCTCAACCACACGAGTGGCATTTTCGACTACACACTGGATCCCGTGCTCGTGCCGTCGATCCTCGGCAAAGACAAGCGGCGGTGGACATCCCGGGAGTTGCTCGCCGTCGGGGTGAAACACGATCCCCTGTTCGCGCCGGGCACGGGATGGTCCTACAGCAACACCAACTACGCCGCTATCGGCGCCGTGCTGGAGCGGGTCACCGGGGCCAGCCTCGCCGATCTCGTGCGGGACCGGATCGCCCGACCGCTCAACCTCACGCACACCTACTACGCGGTCGACGGTTCGTGGCGCGGGCCGTACGCCCACGGCTACGAGCCGGACGCCGACCACATGCCACCGGGCGTGCCGGCCGAGTTCAGGGACTTCGCCGGGCCACGCCACGACGGCCACGTGGACGTATCAGGCAACGACCCCGGGTGGGGTGGTGCGGCCGGGGCGGTGGTCTCGACCGCGCGGGACTGGGCCCGGTTCTACACCGCTCTGATGTCCGGCAAGCTCCTGCCCGCGGCCCAGTTGGCCCAGATGCTCACGACCGTGCCGCAGGAGCCCGACCAGCCGGACGGACCCGGCTACGGCCTCGGCATCCAGACCGGCGTCACCCCGTGCGGCACGGTCTGGAGCCACGACGGCGGCGCTCCCGGCTACCTCACCGCCAACGTCACCGACCGCACCGGCAGCCGCACGGCGGCGATTGTCATCCTGACCGAGTCGTGGGCCGAGTTCGGCACCGCTCCGGAGATGGCCGCTGCCGCGAAGGCGCTCCAGACCGCCATGCTCTGCGCGATGTTTCGCAAGCAGGTGCCGTGACCAAGCTCCCCTCGGGACAAGGGGAGCTTGATCAAAACGGCTAGCCGTTCAACAGGTCGTACGTCTCCGGCGGCGCGGGCACCGTCTGCGCCGCCGGCGGTTCCTTCACCTCCGGGGCCGTGCCGTAGTCGCTGAACGTCGCCTCCCAGCGAAACGCGGCCGCGTTGCCCGCCGCGGGCACGTCGACCGCGAGCGACGTCAGCCGGCCGGACGCGTCCACCGCCGCCTCGAAGGTCACCGCCTTGGCCTTCTCGCCCAGGGCGGTGAGCGCCTCGGCGTGGACCACCTCCGCCTCAGCGGCAGCCGTGAGGTCGACCGTCCCCTTGAACGCCCCCTGTGACGTCTCCGTCGCGTCCACGATGTGGTCGAAGAGCACCACGGCACCTGTCGGGTCCGCGTGCGTGTACCTCACGTCCTCCGGGTCGTCCACTTTGGACGTATCGAGCTCCAGCCACTTCGCTGGCAGCTTCGGCAGCCCGGTGATGTCTTTCGTGTTCGCGAACGTGATTTTGGTCCAGGCCTTCTGGTCGATGACGATGATCGCCATCGTCATGCTGAAGCCCAGATCCTTGTCCTTGAACACCGCGGTGTAGGTCACCCGCTTGTCCTTCGGGTTTACCTCACCCTTCGCGTCGCCTTCCAGCTGCTTCATCGTGTACCTGAAGCTGCCCTGCGAGCCGTCCGGCACGGCGTCTCGAAGCTTCTCGGCCGGCGTGGGCGGGGGCGCGGCCTCCTCGACGACTCCTTGGCAGCCGGCGACAAGTAGCGCGCTCGCGGTCACCGCGAGGAAGATCCTTCGCCTCATCTCAATCTCTCTGTGCGTTTTGGCGTGTGCGCGGGTAATGCGCCCAGCGATCGTCCGGAGCGGCTCTGCCGGCTGACTGCCGTTATGCTGCCGATGGCTGCCGCATCGCTGCGGTCGTCTGCCGTTTTCGCGACATGGCCTGGTCAGACAGGGTGAGGCTGAGCTGAAACGCTTCGAGATCCTGGGTCCCGTCCGCGCCTTCGAGGGCGACGACGAGATAGCGCTCGGCCCGGTGAAGCAGCGCGCGGTCCTGGCCGTGCTGCTGCTCAACGCCAACCGCCCGGTGAGCGCGGCCCAGATCGTCACGGCGGTGTGGCAGGACGAGCCCCCGGGCAACGGCGCCAACGTCGTCCAGAAGTACATCGCCGGCCTGCGCCGCGCACTCGAGCCCGACCGCACGCTGCGTGCGCCGTGGCAGCTGCTGACGCTGACCGACGCCGGATACGTGCTCAACACCGAGCCGGGCGCGCTCGACGCCGACGTCTTCCGCGACCAGGTCCGGAAGGCGATGGCCGCACGCGAGGATGGGCTGCTGGTCCGAGCCGCGGCCGAGTTGCAGGCGGCGCTCGCGCTGTGGCGGGCGGACGCGCTGGCCGGGCTGACCGGGCCGGTCTTCGACGCGGCGCGCGACCGGCTGTCGGAGAGCCGGGCGGCGGCGCTGGAGTCGTGGGCCGAGATCGAGCTGATGCTCGGCCACCACGCCACGCTCGTGCCGGAGCTGGTCCGGCTCATCGCCGAGTACCCGCTCCGCGAGCAGCTGCGCCACCACCTGATGCTGGCGCTCTACCGCACCGGGCGGCAGGCCGAGGCGCTGGCGGCTTACCGGGACGCGCGCGCGTTCTTCGTGGAGGAGTTCGGCGCCGAGCCGGGCGAGCCGCTGCAGCTGCTGCACCAGCGCATCCTGCGTTCGGATCCGGCGCTCGCCGCCCCGGTCGACAGTCCGGCGCCGGCCGCGCCTGTGTCGCCACCACCGGTTTCGCCACCCTTACCCTCCGAGATGCCAAGGCCAGCGATGCTCCCGCCGCCCGACCGGCGCTCGCGGTGGTCGTCGTGGATGTGGCTGATCGGCGCGATCGTGCTGACCTTCGGCACGTGCGGCTACCTCAGCTGGCTCGTGGTCGGCGTCTACGCGATCCGCCGCCGGAGCTGGCCCAACGCGGTGGCCGCGGCCGGCTACCTGCTCCTCGCGGTCGTCTCGTTGGTCGCGCTCTTCAGCGATCCCAACCTGGACGATCCGGAGGTGGAGCTCTCGGAGGCGCACGGCTGGGTGTGGTTTTTCGCCGCCATCGTCGTGTGGAGCGCCGGCACAGTACACGCTGCGATCATCGGATCGCTGACGGTGAAACGGGCACGGGACGTCGACCCCCATCGCGCCGCCCGGCGGGAGCAGGCCCTCCAGATCGTGCGCTGGAAGCCCGACCTCGCCCGCGAGCTGCTGATCGGCCGCCCCGACCTGCCTCGCCAGTTTGACGACGGCGGGCTCGTCGACATCAACGCCGTGCCCGGCTACGTGATCGCGATGTTACCCGACGTAACCACGTTTCTCACTCAGATGATCGTGGCCGACCGGGCGCTCCACGGGCCGTACGCCTCGGTCGAGCACATGGTCGCCCGCCAGGTGCTCACACCCAAGCTCGCCGATTCGCTGCGCGGGCTGCTGATCTTCGGGAACTCACCGGACAGTGAGCGCCGACCGCAAGCCGGTGATGTCCAGCACGCGTAGCAGGAAGTCGCCCACGTTCGTTAGCAACAGCACGCTCTGCGAGTGGCTCGCCTTCTTGGTCAGCACCACGATCGTGCCGAGACCCTGCGAGTCACAAAACGTGACCCCGGCCATGTCGAGCACGATGCGCGTGGGCGCGTCGGTCAGGATTTCATTGACGACCTTGGAGAGCCGGGCGGCCGTGAGCATGTCGATCTCGCCGGCGAGCTTGAGCACAATCTCGTCGGGATCGCGCAATACCGCGATGGACAACTCCGGACGTTCCACCCCATCAGCCTATCGTGATCTAGGGGAGGCCGCCCGATGGAAGGCCCCCGGTCGGGGTGCTTTGCCCCCACGTCAGGTAACGCTGTCAGAATGGCTGGACCGTGAGTGACACGCCGAGATCCGACGCCCTCTTCGACCGCGCCCGAGCCATCGTGCCGGGTGGGGTCAACTCGCCCGTCCGTGCGTTCCGCGCGGTCGGCGGCACCCCACGCTTCATGGTTCGTGGTGACGGTCCGTGGCTGTTCGACGCGGACGACCGGCGCTACGTCGACCTCGTCTGCTCGTGGGGCCCGCTGATCCACGGCCACGCGCACCCCGAGGTGGTCGCCGCCGTGCGGGCCGCCGCCGCGCTCGGCACGAGCTTCGGCACACCCACACCGGGTGAGGTCGACCTCGCCGAGGAGATCGTCGCGCGTACGCCGGTCGACCAGGTGCGCCTTGTCAACTCCGGCACCGAGGCGACGATGTCCGCGATCCGGCTGGCCCGCGGCTTCACCGGCCGCGCCAAGGTCGTCAAGTTCGGCGGCTGTTACCACGGCCACGTCGACGCGCTGCTCGCCGCTGCCGGTTCGGGCGTGGCGACGCTGGGGCTGCCCGACTCGCCGGGTGTCACCGGCGCGGCCGCGAGCGAGACGATCGTCCTGCCGTACAACGACGTGGCCGCCGTGGAGGCCGCCTTCGCCGCCGACGGCGAGCACGTGGCCGCCGTGATCACCGAGGCCGCGGCGGGCAACATGGGCGTCGTCGCCCCCCACGACGGCTTCAACAAGGCGCTCGCCGAGATCGCCCACCGGCACGGCGCGCTGCTCATCGTCGACGAGGTCATGACCGGCTTCCGGGTGGCCCGCGGCGGCTGGGCCGAGCTCGAGCCCGTCGACGCCGACCTGTACACGTTCGGGAAGGTCATGGGTGGTGGCCTGCCCGCCGCGGCCTTCGGCGGGCGCGCGGAGATCATGGGCCACCTCGCCCCGGCCGGCCCGGTCTACCAGGCCGGCACGCTCTCCGGAAACCCGCTCGCCTGCGCCGCCGGGCTGGCCAGCCTCCGCCTGGCCGACGCCGAGGTCTACCGCCGCCTCGACGAGACGGCCACCGTCGTCGGTGGGCTCGCCAGCGAGGCGCTCGCAAAGGCCGGCGTCCCGCACCGCCTCGCCTATGCCGGCAACATGTTCTCGATCTTCTTCACCGGTGACCCGGTGTTCAACTACGACAGCGCCAGGACGCAGGATGTCGCCGCGTTCAAGGCGTTCTTCCACGCGATGCTGGACCGCGGGGTCTACCTGCCGCCCAGCGCGTTCGAGGCATGGTTCGTATCCACCGCGATCGGCGACGACGCGTTGGAAGTGATATCGGCGGCACTGCCCGCGGCAGCGGGGGCCGCGGCGGCAGCGGGGAGCGGGTCATGACCAGCAAGACGGTGGTCCACGTGTTGCGGCACGGGGAAGTGCACAACCCAGACAAGATCTTGTACGGCCGGTTGCCCGGCTTCCGCCTCTCCGAGCTGGGCGGGCAGATGGCCAAGGCGGCGGCGCAGGCGCTCGCCGAGCGCGACGTGGCGTACGTGGTGGCCAGCCCGCTGGAGCGCGCCCAGGAGACGGCCGAGCCCATCGCGGCCCAGTTCAAGCTGCCGGTGGCGACCGACGAGCGGCTGATCGAGAGCGCCAACTGGTTCGAGGGCAAGAAGGTCGGTCCGGGCGACGGCTCCTTCCGCGACCCGCGCAACTGGTGGGTGCTGCGCGACCCGGTGACCCCCTCGTGGGGTGAGCCGTACAAGCAGATCGCCGAGCGGATGTTCGCCGCGCTGCACGCCGCCCGGGTGGCGTCCGAGGGACGCGAGGCGGTCTGCGTCTCGCACCAGCTGCCGGTGTGGATCCTCCGCCGCTACACCGAGCGCAAGCGGCTGTGGCACGACCCGCGGCGGCGGCAGTGCTCCCTGGCCAGCCTGACCTCGTTCCACTTCGAAGACGAGAAGATCGTCGGCATCGGCTACTCCGAGCCGGCCGCCCACCTCGTCGCGATGTCCTCGGGCGCCCGGACGGCCAAAGGCGCCTGAATGCGACTCAGGGCCGCGCTCGCCGTCCTCATCCTCGCCGCCACGCTCACCGCGTGCACCAGCGAGGAGGACGGCTGCGACACCTCCTCCACCGGTTCGATCGAGTGCCCTGTCGACAAGCGCCCCGCCGCCCCCAAGCTCTCCGGTGAGCTGCTCGAAGGCGGCCGCTACGACCTGAGCCAGGATCGCGGGCAGGTCGTGGTGATCAACTTTTGGGGTTCGTGGTGCGCGCCGTGCCGGGCCGAGATCGACGACCTGGAGCAGGTCTACCTGGCCACCAAAGACCGGGGCGTGCGCTTCCTCGGCATCAACATCCGCGACGACCGTGACAAGGCCAAGGCGTTTCACCAGGGCAAGGTGACCTACCCCAGCGTCATCGACCCGTCCAGCAAGCTCGCCCTCGACTTCGACATCCCGCCCAACACCATCCCGGCCACGATCGTGCTCGACCGCGAGGGACGGATCGCGGTCGTGATCCGCGACTCGGTCAAGGCGGCCGAGTTCGAGCCGATCGTCGCCCGGGTGGCGGCCGAGAAGAGCTGACATGGGCGAGACGTTCCGGGAGCTGGCCAACGGGGGTCCCATCGCGCTGGCCATCGGCGCGGCGGCCCTCGCCGGGCTGGTCAGCTTCCTCTCGCCCTGCGTGCTCCCGCTGGTGCCGGGCTACCTGTCGTACGTCACGGGGCTCTCCGGCGCCGAGCTCGACGCGGGCACCCAGCGGCTGCGCCGGGTGCTGGCCGGCACGTCGCTGTTCATCGCCGGCTTCACGGTCGTGTTCACGCTGACCGCGGTGCTCTTCACCAGCGCCACCGGCGCGCTGCTGGGTAACCGGCGGCTCCTGGAGATCATCGGCGGCGCGCTGATCATCGTGCTGGGCCTGGCGTTCCTCGGCCTGGTGCCCGGGATGCAGCGGGAGTTCCGGATCCACAAGCTGCCCAACGCGGGGCTGATCGGGGCACCCATCTTCGGCGCCGTCTTCGCGCTCTCCTGGGTGCCCTGCGTCGGCCCGACGCTCGGCGCGGTGCTGACCATGGCCTCGGTCAGCGGCAAGACCGACCGGGCCGTGGTGCTCGCGGTCGCGTACTGTCTCGGGCTCGGCCTGCCGTTCGTCGCCTTCGGGCTGGGCTTCCGCCGGCTACTCGGGGTGTTCAAGGCGATCCGGCGCAACAGCCAGTGGGTCACCCGGGCGGGTGGCGCGCTCCTGATCGTGGTCGGGCTCGCGCTGGTCACCGGCGGATGGCAGAGCTTCCTCATCTGGCTGCAGACCACGGTAGGCGTGGGCGAGGTGAGCATCTAGTGGTCACCACCGAGGAGCGCGCGGCGCCGCCGGCGCCCGGGCCGCGCCGGGCCAACCCCGTGCTCGCGCTGCTGCGCAACTCCTGGCGGCAGCTGACCAGTATGCGCACCGCGCTGATCCTGCTCTTCCTGCTCGCGGTCGCGGCGATCCCCGGCTCGGTGCTGCCACAGCGCAGCGTCAACATCGACGAGGTCGACCGGTACTTCGCCGAGCACCCCGACCTCGCCCCGGTGCTCGACCGGCTGGGCATGTTCGACGTGTTCGCCTCGGTGTGGTTCTCCGCGATCTACCTGCTGCTCTTCACCTCGCTCGTCGGCTGCGTCGTGCCGCGCCTGGCCGAGCACTGGCGGGCGATGCGCAGCGCCCCGCCCAACGCTCCCGCCCGGCTCGACCGCCTGCCGCAGCACGCGACGATCGAGCAGGCGGTCGGTGGCGCGGAAGAGATCGGCGCCGCGCTGCGCAAGCGCCGCTGGCGGGTCGCGGTCCGCGGCGACACGGTCTCCGCCGAAAAGGGGTACCTGAAGGAGACCGGCAACCTGCTCTTCCACTTCGCGCTGCTCGCGGTGCTCGCCGGCGTGGCCTTCGGATCCTGGTACGGCTGGCACGGCAACCGCCTGCTCGTCGCCGGCCCGGATACGGCGTTCTGCAACACGCTCCAGCAGTTCGACGAGTCCGGGCTCGGGCCCCGGGTGGACGCGGCCGACCTGCCCCGCTTCTGCCTGGAGCTGACCGACTTCCGCGCCGACTTCCTGCCGACCGGACAGCCGTCCTCCTTCCGGGCGACGGTGCGGGTCGACGACGGCGCGCCGCGCGACTTCTCGGTCAACTCACCGCTGCGGCTCGACGGCGCCAACGTCTACCTGCTCGGCCACGGATACGCGCCGGTGATCCGCTACACCGACAAGTACGGGCAGGCGCAGACCACCGTCGCGCCGTTTCTGACCGTCGACGGCATGCTGACCAGCGAGGGCGTTGCCGCGTTCCCGGACGCCAACGTCGACCCGAAAGCGGGCGGCGCCCGTGACCCCGACGCGCAGGTCGCCTTCGAGGGCCTCTACCTGCCCACCGCGCCGGACCAGCCGCCGTACACCCGCTCGGTCTTCCCCGCGGAGCGTTCGCCGGCGCTGATGCTGTGGGCCTACCGGGGCAACCTCGGGCTCGACGCCGGCATCCCGGGCTCGGTCTACCGCCTCGACCAGCGGCAGGTCGACAACGGGCGGCTCAAGCGCGTGGGCGAGGCGACGCTGCTGCGGATCGGCGAGAAGATGGCGCTCGACGACGGCAGCACGGTGGAGTTCCTCGGCACCCGGCAGTACGCCACGCTCTCCATCCGCTACGACCCGGGCGAGAAGATCGCGCTCGGCGGGGCGGCGCTCGGCCTGATGGGCCTGCTGCTCTCGCTGACCGGCCGGCGCCGGAGGGTGTTCTTCCGTGTCACTACGGGAGGTAGTAGTTTGGTGGAGGCCGGTGGGCTGCCGCGCACCGACTACTCGGGATTCGCCGAGGAGTTCAAGCAGACCGTCGAGGCCGTGGAGAAGCGCTGATGTCCGCACTGTCCGATCAGCTCCTTGTCGTCGCGATCCTGTCCTACGTCGCGGCGATGGTCTGCCACGCCGCGGAGTACGCGTTCGGCAACCGCAGCCACATCGGCCGCGCGGCCTCCCTACCGGCACGAGAGCTGGTCGCCGTCGGCGCCCAGTCTTCGGCGGTCGAGGTAGACGAGCCGGTGGATGCACCATTCGAAAAGCGCGATCGGGCCGCCCTCGCCGGCAAGGCCGCGGTCGCGGTCACCGCGCTGGCCGCGCTCGTCCACCTCGGCGTGCTCGTCACCCGCGGCCTCGCGGCGGAGCGCATGCCGTGGGGCAACATGTACGAGTTCGTGCTCTCGGTGACGTTCGTGGGCAGCGTGGCCTGGCTCGCCGTGCTCTCCCAGCGGCCGGCGATCCGCCACCTGGGCCTCTTCGTGGCGACCGCGATGGTGCTGCTGCTCGGCGTCGCCGGCATGGTGCTCTACACCGACGTGGCGCCGCTGGTGCCCGCGCTCAAGTCGACGTGGTTCGTCGTGCACGTGTCGGCCGCGGTGCTCTCCTCCGGCATCTTCCTGCTCGGCTTCGTGCCGGCGGCGATGTTCCTCATCCGCAGCGGATACGACCGGGGCAAGCGCAGCTTCCCGTACTCGCTGGGCCCGCGCGTCCCCGAGGCGGCGGCGCTCGACCGGCTGACGTTCCGGCTGCACGCGTTCGCGTTCCCGATCTGGACGTTCGGCGCGCTCATCGCCGGGCCGATCTGGGCCGAGGCCGCGTGGGGCCGCTACTGGGGCTGGGATCCCAAGGAGATCTGGGCGTTCATCTCCTGGATCGTCTACGCCGGCTACCTGCACGCCCGCGCGACGCCGAGCGTCAAGCGCACCACCGCGACGTGGATCGCGGTGATCGGCTGGCTCACGATGCTGATGAACCTCTTCGGCGTCAACATCTTCTTCACCGGCCTCCACTCCTACGGCGGCTTGTAGCCCCGTAAATCGCCCTAACGGCACCTTTCTGTCCACGTAAGGCACTTGATCTCTGGCGTATTGACCCACCGCTACCGCGCTGTCACGGTATTGAGCGGCAACGATGGTCCGGCGCGGGGGTGTAGACGATGCCGTTTGGTCGTGTGGCTTTTCATGGACTCAGGAGCACCAAGCGGCGACGGCGACCGGCCGGCGGCCTGGCCGCGCTTCTCGCGGTGGTGCTCGTCTTCAACCTCGGTGGCAGCGGGATCGAAGGCCTGCCGACCGCGGCGAACCGTGACGGGCAGCACCACACGCCGGCGCCGAAACCCGGCCAGCGTTGGGGGTCGGCGGCCGGGCAGGAGCACCTGACCGGCAAGCCGGGCAACCACACGGTGCCGCCGTCACTGCGCGGCCAGTACCCGATCCAGCAGCTGGACCAGCGGCCGCGGCCAGCGCGCAACGTGGCTTCGGTGGCGGCGCCGCCCGCCACCAAGGCGCGCGGCTTCGACCGGGCCACGAGCCGCGAGTTGCCCAGCGGGCGCGGCGCCCGCGAGCGCGTCTACCAGAACGCGGACGGCACGCAGACCACCGAGTTCTCCCCGGTCGCCACCAACTACAAGCGGCCGGACGGCAGCTGGGCGCCGATCGACAGCCGACTGTTGCCTGTGGACGGTGCGGATGCCGGCTGGCGCAACGCCGCCGACGCGGTCGACCTCCGGCTGGCCGCACGCGCGGACGCGCCGGAGCTGGCGCGGCTCGCGTTGGGCGAGGGCAACGCCTTCGGGTACGGGCTGGAAGGTGCCGCCCCGGTCGCCGGCACGCTCGACGGCGGCACGGTCACGTATCCGAGCGTCCTCCCCGAGGTGGACCTGCGGATCGAGGGGCGGGCCGGCGGGCTCAAGGAGACGCTCGTCCTGCGTTCGCCGGACGCGCCCAACCGGTACGTCTTCCCGCTGCGGTTGAAGGGTCTGGCCGCCTCCGTGGTGGGCGGCCAGGTGGTGCTGACCGATGGGGCCGGCGCCCGTAGGGCGGTCATCCCGGCCGGCTACATGCTCGACTCCACACCGGACGCGCCGGCCACGTCCACCGGCGTGCGCTACCGGATCGTCGAGCGCGGCGGGCAGCCGGCTCTCGAGGTAACCGCCGATCGTGAGTGGCTGCGTGACCCGGCCCGGCGATACCCGGTGCTGATCGACCCGACGGTCGGTCCGCCGGTCGCCGACGGCTCCGCCGACGCGAGTAAGTATGTGCAGGGAAACCAGGCGGTGACCGGCGGCGCGGAGCTGCGCGTCGGCCGCTTCGAGGAGGGCAACGCGGCCTCGTACATCAGGTTCGACGGCCTTGTCGACCGGCTGCGCAACCACACCGTCTACGGCGCCGCGCTCGTCGTGGCCAACTACGACTCGCCCACGTGTCGCCCGCGCCCGATGACTGTGCATCCGGTCACCGCGGACTGGGGGAGCAGCAACAGCTTCCCGGGGCCGGCAGTCGGTGCTGCGCTGGGCAGCAAGTCTTTCGCACACGGCTACATCGCGTTCGGGCAGTCGCAGTCGGCGTGCCCCGCGGCCGCGGAGATGATCGACCTCGGTGCGGGCGGGCGCAGCCTCGTCCAGCGGTGGGTGAACGGCCAGCAGGCCAACCACGGCCTCTCGCTGCGCGCGTCCACTTCGGACACGTCGGCGTGGAAGCGGATCGCGGGCACCACGACCGCGAACGGGCCCAAGCTCTACGTCACGCACACGCCCTACAACGCGAAGTACGCGATCCCGAAACCCACGCCGGAGCCGCCGGTCCTGCAGAACCAGGACGGCAAGGTGAAGGTCACGGTGACCAACCTCGGTGCGGAGACGTGGACGCCGTCGACGTACTACCTGGCGTATCGGGCGTACAACGCGCAGACCGGCACCGCCGTCACCCAGCAGCGGTCGGCCAACCTGACCGGCAACCTCGCGCGGGGCGCCTCGGTGACGCTCGACGCGAACATCAAGTCGATGGCGCCCGGGACGTACTTCCTGGACTTCACGATGGTGCGCACCGGCGGCGCGGTCTTCACCGACCACCAGGTGCCGCCCGGACGGATCGTCCTGCAGGTCTTCGACATCCCGCCCGTGGTGCAGGAGGTCTACCCACCCAACGGATACCAGGCGGAGACCCTCACGCCACTGCTGTGGGCGCGGGCGATCGACACCGACGCGCCGCCCGGCGCCACGCTCCAGTTCAAGTTCGAGGTGTGCGACCGCAACGACGCGGGCGCCCCCGTCAACTGCACCAGCTCGGCGTACCAGACCAAGCAGGCGTGGACGGTGCCGGCCGGCCGGCTCTCCTGGAGCAAGACCTACCTGTGGCGGGCTTTCGTCAAGGACGCCAACAACGAGGTCGCCTCGCCGCAGATGGCGCTGCTCGCCTCGGTGCCGCAGCCGGCCATCACCTCGCGCATCGCCAGTGCGCCGAACGCGACCCGGGAGCGCGACTTCGACGCGCAGGTCGGCAACGTGACCATCTCCGCCGTCGACGCGGCGGTGGCTAACGTCGGTCCCGAGCTGAGCGTCACCCGCACGTACAACAGCCTCGATCCCCGGACCGACCTGGCCTTCGGCGCCGGGTGGATGACCCGGTACGACATGCGCCTAGTCCCCGACGACGACGGCTCTGGCAACGTGGTGGTGAACTACCCCGACGGGCAGACCGTCCGCTACGGCCGCAACCCCGACGGCACGTACGCGGCGCCGGCCGGCCGTACCGCACAGCTCACCGTCGACGGCACGGCGTGGCGGCTGCTGGACAGGTCCGGCACCACGTACCAGTTCGCGCTGACCGGCAAGCTCGTCCGGATCACCGACAACGCCAGCCATTCGCTCGTGTACACCTACGGCACCGACGGCAAGCTGTCGCGGGTACAGGTCGCCAACAGCCTGACCAACACGGCGGGCCGGGCGCTGCGGTTCACCTGGTCGGGCAGCCATGTCTCGGCGGTGACCACCGACGCCGTCAACGGCGTGGCCCAGACGTGGAACTACACCTACACCGGTGACCTGCTCACTCAGGTCTGCGGTCCGGACACCGACTGCACGCGCTACGAGTACACCTCCGGCTCGCACTACCGCGGCGCGGTCGTCGACTCGCGGCCGGAGTCGTACTGGCGGCTGGGCGAGCCGGCGGGCTCCGCCGGTGCCGCCAGCGAGGTGGCGGTCAACCTGGGCAAGGACGCCGGGACGTACCGGAACGTGACGCTCGCCGTGCCGGGCGCGCTGGACGGCACCGGCAACCAGGCGGCCTCGTTCAACGGCACATCGTCCTATGTGGAGCTTCCTAAGGGGACGCTGAAGAAGAGCCGGGACGCGGCGGTCGAGCTGTGGTTCAAGATCGGCCTCACCCAGACCGGCGGCCCGCTGATCGGCTACCAGGACAAGGCGATCGGCACCGCGGCCGGCACGGGCGTGCCGATCCTCTACACCGGCGCCGACGGGCTCCTGCGCGGCCAGTTCGCCACCGGCACGGTCGACCCGATCACCTCGACCGTCGCGGTCAACAACAACCAGTGGCACCACGTCGTGCTCTCGATGATGGGCACGACGCTCACGATGTACCTCGACGGGCAGAAGGTCGGCGAGAAGACAAACCACACCGTCGACCACACGCCGCTCACGTTCAACCAGATCGGCGCGGCTTCGGCCACGCCGCCGGCGTCCTGGACGGGCTGGGGCGGCACCGCCCAGCGATACTTCGCCGGCGTCATCGACGAGGTTGCCGTCTACTCCCACCCGCTCGGGCCGGCCGCCGCTGGCGCGCACTACCGGTACCGCGCCGCGGCGCTGAGCCAGCTGAGCAAGGTGACGCTGCCCAGCGGCAAGGTGGTCGCCGAGGCGGAGTACGACACCGACTACGGCCGGATCAAGGAGTACACCGACGGGAACGGCGGCACCTGGAAGATCGGCACGCCGGCTGTCTACGGCAACGACAGCGACCTGCGCCGCTCGGTGCAGGTGCTCGACCCCGCCAACCGGCCCTACCTGTACGAGTACGACGCGCTGGCCGGCCGCATGCTCCGCTCCGGCACGCCGCTCGGCCTGGAGATCCGGGAAGAGGACCGGCCGGGCGCGCCCTCGCCGTCGCCGAACCCCTCGCCCTCGCCGACGTGCAGCCGGCCCGACCCGAACGACCCGGGCTTCTGCACGATCATCCCCGACAACTCCGGCGGCCCGGTCTTCGTCCGCCATCCCCTCGAAGGCATGGCGATCCGGAGCTACTTCTACGACGACAAGGGCCAGCAGAACAAGGTCGTCAACGAAAACGGCGACGCGGTCGAGATGACCTACGACGCGCGGGGCAACCTCGCCTCGCGCAAGACCTGCCGCACCGCGACCGAGTGCTACACGACCTACTACACCTATCCGGCGGCGCCGACCAACCTGTACGACGCGCGCAACGACCTCGCCACCGAGACCCGCGACGGCCGCTCGGCCAACGCCACCGACGCCAACTACGTCACGCGGTACGAGTACCACTTCACCGGCCAGCTCTCGAAGCAGACCAACCCGGACACCAGCGTCGTCAGCCACTTCTACACCAACGGTGCCGAGGTAGCGGTGGGCGGCGGCAACGTGCCGACCGGCCTGCCGACGAGGACCGTGGACGCGAACGGCAAGGAGACCCGGTTCGCCTACTACCAGAACGGCGACCTGGCCCGGGTGACCGAGCCCACCGGCCTGATCACCGAGTACCAGTACGACGCGCTAGGCCGGAAGACGACGGAGACGCAGAAGTCCGACACCTTTCCCAACGGCGTCACGACGACCTACACGTACGACTCGCGCGGGCGGGCCATCAGCGTCATCGGCCCGGTCACGACCGACGCTGTCACCGGAGCCCAGCACCAGTTGCACGTCGTCAACGAGTACGACGACGACGGCAACATCATCACGCTCACCGCCAACGACACCCAGGACCCGGCCGCGCAGCGGATCACCCGGACCGAGTACGACGAGTACAACCGGCCGGCGAAGGTCACCGACGCCGAGGGCAACGAGACGAGCTACGGGTACGACCGGTTCGGCAACAAGACGTCCATGGTGGACGCCAACGGGGTCCGGTACGACTACGCGTACACCGCGCAGAACAAGATCGCCGAGGTGCGCCTCCGCGACTGGCGCGGCGACCCACCCGGCTCGCCGGGCACCGTCACCGGCGACTACCTCGTGCTGCACTCCTACTCGTACGACCACGCCGGCCGGCTCGCCAGCGACACCGACGCGATGGGGCGGCGGATCGAGTACCAGTACTACCGCGACGACCTGCTGCACCGCACGGTGCTCAAGGGCTTTCACAACCCCGACGGGTCCACAAGGGACTACGTCGTGACGGAAAACGGCTACGACGGCGCCGGCAACCTCGTCCGCACCGTCGAGGGCAACGGCAAGCTGACCACCCAGCACACCCTTGACAAGGCCGGCAAGGTGAGCAAGACGGTCGTCGACCCGACTGGCCTGGCCCGCGTCAACAACTTCACCTACGACGGCAACGGCAACGTACGCACCACGAGCCGTTCCGGCAAGTACTCCAACGTCCCTTGGCTGGTGCCGGCGAACGACGCGGAGCAGGTCGCCTACGAGTACGACGACGGCGGCAACGTGAAGAAGGAGACCGTCACCGCTGGCACCGCGACCCGGATCACCACGTACACGTACGACCGGCGCGGACTCCTGCTCACCGAGACCGACCCGCGGGGCAACGTCACCGGGGCGGACCCGGCGGCGTACACGACCACGTACCAGTACGACGAGCTGGGCCGCCAGACCAGGGCGACCGGCCCGGCGGTGGCCGCGGAGAGCAACGGCCAGGCGCCGGCCACGGTCAACCCCACCGTCACGACCGGGTACGACGCGTTCGGCCAGACGACCTCGGTCCGCGACGAGCTCGGCAACGTCAGCCGCACCGAGTACGACCGGCTCGGCCGGCCGGTGCGGAGCATCGCGCCAACGTACACGGCGCCCGGCGCGGGCACGGCCATCACGCCCACCGCCAGCCGCACGTACGACGGGATGGGCAACGTCGTCGAGTCGACCGACCCGCGCGGCGGCGCGACCCGCTACACCTACGACCAGCTCAACCGCGTGGTGGTCCGCGACGAGCCGGTGACGGACAACAACGAGCGCGCGCTCTGGCGGTACACCTACACCCGTACCGGCGACGTGCTCTCGGTCACCGATCCGACCGGCGCGCGCAGCGAGTCCACATACGACGACCTGGATCGGCTGGCGACGGTCACCCAGGTCGAGCGGCGGCCGGTCGCCGACAACTTCACCACCCGCTTCACGTACGACGACCTCGGCAACACCACGGCCGTGCGGGCGCCGAGCGGGGCCACCACGCTCAACGTCTACAACGGTGTCGGCGACATCATCCGCACCACCTCGCCGGCCGGCGTCGTCACGGAGTTCGGCTACGACTTCGGCGGCCGCCAGGTGCGGGCCACCGACGGGCTCGGGCGCACCGTCCGCACGGGATACAACCTCTTCGGCGACCGGATCGCCGACACGAGCCTCGCGCCCGACGAGACCCCGCTGCGCAGCCAGACGTACGGCTACGACGCCGCGGGCAACCTCGTGTCGGCCAGGGACCCGTACAGCGTCACCACGACCTACCGCTACGACGCCGCCGGCCAGCTTGTCGAGCAGGTCGAGCCGGTCGACGCCACGACCTCCATCACCACCACCTTCGGGTACGACGCGGCCGGTAACCGCACCCGCTACACCGATGGTCGTCAAAACAGCACGACCTACACGTTCAACAGCCTGGGCTTGCCCGAATCGATCATCGAGCCGTCCACTGTGGCTCACCCCGCGGCGGGCGACCGCACCTGGACCGTCACCTACGACGGGAAGGCCAACCCGGTCCGGCTGAACGCGCCCGGTGGCGTCAGCCGCGTGCGCACCTACGACCTGGCCGGCCGGCTCACCACGGAGACGGGTGCCGGCGCGGCGGTCGCCACGAGCCAGCGCGACCTCCGGTACGACCTCGCCGGCCGGCTGGTCCGGGCGAGCGCGCCAGGCGGCGACAACACCTACACGTACGACGACCGCGGCGCGCTGCTCACCACCGCCGGACCGTCCGGCACTGCCAGCTTCGGCTACGACCGCGACGGCGCGGTGACGAGCCGCACCGACGCGGCCGGCACCGGCACGTTCACGTACGACCGGGGCCGGCTCAACACGCTGACCGACGCGGCCACCGGGGTCACCCAACGCCTGGGGTACGACGCCTCGGGTGCGGTGAAGACGGTCGACTACGGCGCCGGCCGGGTGCGGACGTTCGACTACGACAACGTCGGCAGGCAGACCGGCGACACCTTGCGCAACGGGGGCGGCCAAGCGGTCGCGTCCATCACGTACGGCTTCGACCTCAACGGGCACCTCACGAGCAAGAAGACCGCGGGCACAGCGGGGGCGGGCGACAACGCCTACGAGTACGACCGGGCCGGCCGGCTCACCGCCTGGACCGGCCCCAACGGTCGCGTCGACTACCGGTGGGACGGCTCTGGCAACCGCATCGGCGCGGGTGGCAAGACCGCCACGTTCGACGAGCGCAACCGGCTCTTGTCCGACGGCGACTACACCTACACCTACACACCGCGCGGCACCCTGGCCACCCGGACCAGCTCGGGGCTCACCGACACGTACACGTTCGATGCCTTCGACCGGCTCGTCTCCGGGGACGGGCAGAGCTACACGTACGACGGGCTCGACCGGGTACTGTCCCGCAACGGCGCGGCGTTCGCGTACGCCGGCCTCGGCGACGACGTCGTGTCCGACGGTGGCGAGCGGTACGCGCGGGGCCCGGCCAGCGAGCTGCTGGCCGTCGCAAGTGGACAGACCTCGCGCCTCGTCCTGACCGACGCGCACGGCGACGTCATCGCGGGCCTCGATCCGGCGGTCACCACACCCGCACAGCCGGCGGCGTCGAAGGCGTACGACCCGTGGGGCAAGCCGCTCGCCGAGAACGGCGACACCGGCAACGTTGGCTTCCAGGGCGACTGGACCGACCCGGACACTGGCCACGTCGACATGGGCGCCCGCTGGTACAACCCGGGCACCGGCACCTTCGACTCCCGCGACAGCGTCACCTACTCCGCTGGCGACTCCATCCTGGCCAACCGCTACACGTACGGCGCCGGCGCGCCGCTGGACTTCGCCGACCCCGACGGCAACTGGCCGAAGTGGGCCAAGTCGATCGGCAACGGGCTGAAGACAGTGGCGAAGGTCGTGTCCGGCCCCGTCGGAAGCTTTGTCAGCAGCCACATATCCAGCTGGGCCACGTCGGCCTGGAACTGGGGCGTGTCGGCGTATCGCGCCACGATCAGCTTCGCCACCAAGACCTTCAACACCGTCAAGAACGCCGTCGTCAACAAGGTGCGTGAAGGCTGGACGGCGCTGCGCACGGGCAACTTCAAGAACTGGGCCAAGGAACAGGCCAGAATCGCCCACCGCAAGCTCCAGGCGGCCAAGGCGGCGGTCACCGCGGCGGCCAGGACGGCGGTGAAGGCGGCCATCAAACTCACCCCGTTGCCCGCGCTGAAGGCGGCGGCCAAGCCACTGCTCAAGCTCGGCTCGCAGCTCGTCTCCTCGAGCGTCAAGCTGGCGGCCAGCGTGGTCCAGGTCAGCACGCTGGCGATCCGCGATCCCGACAAGTTCCAGCAGAACCTCTTCCTCGCCGCCGCCCAAAAATGGGGCGGCCTCGTAGAGACGGTCACCGCCGCGGCGGACGCGGTGTCGGAGTTCGCGCACGAGCACGCCACGCTGGTGGGCGCGGCGGTCGGCATCGGCGTCGGCCTCCTCTGCGGCGTCGCGATCGGTTGGACCGGCGTGGGCGCGGTGGCATGCGGCGCCATCGCCGGCGCCGTCGGCTCGTTCGTCACCGGCTACCTCAACGGCGAGCGCGGCTGGGACCTGGTCAAGACGACCGCGATGGGCGCCGCCTTCGGCGCCGTGACCGGCGGCCTCGGCTCGGTCGGCGGCGCCGCGATCGGCGCCGGGGTACGGGCCGCGAGCACCGGCCTGCGATCGGCCGGCGGCGCCGCCCTCCGCGCGGGCGCGAGAGAGGCCGACAACATCGCCGGTGGCCTGAGCGGCGGCCGCCTGAGCCTCGGCACCCGCGCCCGCCCGTCGGTTGCCCGGTCGGCGCCGGACGGCTGCAACAGCTTCACCGGCAGCACCGCCGTCCTCATGGCCGACGGCAGAGGCAAGCCCATCAAGGACGTCCGCGTCGGCGATGAGGTCCTCGCGACCGATCCAACGACGGGCGAGAGCGGCCCTCGTCGGGTTACCGCGTTGATCGTGGGCGAGGGCGAGAAGCAGCTTGTCGAGGTCACGGTCGAAGCCCGTGGTTTGCGAGGAACCGTCAATGCCACGGCCGGGCACCCCTTCTGGGCGCCGGATCTACGTCGTTGGGTCACGGCCGGGGAACTCAAGGTTGGCACGCTTCTACGGACCGCCGCTGGCACATACGTTCAGGTCACCGCTATCAAGCGGTGGACGTCTGCCAAGCTGCGCGTACACAACCTGACGGTCGACACGCTGCACACGTACTACGTACTGGCAGCTCAGACACCGGTCCTCGCCCACAACGACGCATGCGATCTGTCGGGCGAGGCGATCGTCCATCTGGACCGGGGAAAGAGGCATGCCTCCATCGAGGTCACCTATCAGGGCAAGACAATCCACAGCGAGCAGGCGGGAGATATCGGTACCCTCGCCGTCGGTCGCTTCTATGAGGGTGAGTTCTCGGATGTCCACATTCCCATCCGCTTTAACCTGCCGAATGCGCGAAGGGCCCAGGCCTTCCAAACGGCCACGGAGGATTACGTTTTCGGAGCTTACGATCTTGAGACCAGGAGCTGTGTAACGTATTGCCTCGACGTCTTGCGTGCGGGCGGTGTCGAAGGGGTGCCGAGCCCCGACCTGGGTTGGAGACGGAGTACGCTCTGGATCTTCAAGCATGACAATTGATTGAGAATAGGGATTACGTCCCCCAGCCGAGGCTAAGGATGGTCGTGGAACTTCCAGATGAGTGGCGGTTTCTTGAAGAACTGCCGGCCGAGTGGGTCGCGCCGGCGGAGCTTCGACAGGGTCGCCGAAGCTCAACGATGAACCTCCTGCTGGAGATACTTGCAAGCGACATCACTGGAAACGACGTTCTGGCGGCGGCTGGAAGGATGGTCAGCAGCTACGCGGCATTCAATGGTGAGTTGGCGGCTTCGGGTCCATCCGCCTATGACTTCGAAGACGTCACCAATGCGGCTGTGCAGATTTCCTACATCACCCGTGACATATATGGGGCGTGGGGTGCATTCAAGAAGGCTTTCGGCCCAACGCGCCGCTCCGCTGAAGGTCAGGAACAACGTCTCTTGTTGCTCCATGCCCTGGAAGATGGCGCATCTCGGCTCGACCAGATGCGTGCCGACGTCAGGCCTGTCGGGGAGGAATGAGTGGTCAGGGTTGATCCGGAGGCTGGCGTTCAACACTTCCTGTTCTAAGGTTAGGCTATGGAATTGACCTGGGTCAGCCGTGGGTGGGTGATTGCTAGCCTTGATGGAAGAACATTTGAGGTCGGGGGAGAAGCACTGCTCGACCGCAATCCCGACCTCATAATCTTCCCTCGATCTGTATCGAAATGGGACGACGGAACTCCGATCGGTGAGTTGGAAAGAGCTGATCTGTTGGATCAGGTTATTCGTGAGGCCGCCAGGCGTGGCTGGAAGTTCGAAATCCACCATCCTGCCTGACGCCGCCGGCTGATCGGTGCGCGTGCCTCTAATGGCGTGGCCGTCTTAAGGGAACGCATTTGGGGAGGAAAGAGTGGTCAGGAAAAGGCGGCCGTACGGCCGTGTCGTGATTGGACTCGCGAGCATCATTGGATCGATGGCGGTCACGGCCGGTATGTCGGTGCCAGCCGGTGCCGACGCGGCGGGCAGGGGTGGCGACTTCGTCGCGTTGAATCCGTCGGTGGAAGCGCTCGACACGCGTGACAACACCGGAGGGGTAAACGGCACGCGTGGTCCCGGCACCACCTCGTCGTTTCCGGTGCTCGGGATTGGCGGCATTCCGGCTTCCGGTGTCAGCGCGGTGCTGGTCGACGTCACCGTGGTGAACTCGTCGGCGGCCACGTTCTTCAGGCTGTTTCCGGACGGCACGACGGCGCCCGCCGACGTGACGATGGTGCACGCCAAGGCCAACCAGATCGTCTCCAACTCGGCCGTGGTGCCGGTCGGGACGAACGGGCGGATCGCGCTCTACAACAACGCGGGCAACGCGCACGCGGTCGTCGACGTCCAAGGGTACTTCACCTCGCAGCAGACGACGACCGGCGGTGGCTTCGGGGGCGTGCGCCACAAGTGGCTCGATTGGGACCCGACCGCGGGCGGCACGCACCACTTCCCGATGGAGAGCGTCTACATCGGCGCCAACGCCAACCGGACCGTCACGGTCACCGGCCAGGGGATCCCGGCGGGCGCCTCCGCCGCGTTCGTGACGCTCGAGGTGTTGGCAACGGCCGGCGGCTGGCTCGCGGCGTACCCGGCGGGCGGCACCGGTCCGCGTAGCGTGCTGGACTTCGTGGCCGGCACCACCGCGAGCGCCGCGTCGTTGAAGCTGCCGGCGGACGGACAGGTCACGTTCGCCAACCACAGCGGCGCGGAGATCACGCTGAAGGTAAACCTCTCCGGGTACGCGACGGCGAGCCCGACCACCGGCGCCGGGTTCCGGAAGGTGACGGCGGATCGGCTGCTGGACACGCGCAGCGGCGGAGGCAGCGGGGTGCCCGACGAGGGCGTCACGATCCAGGTGGGCGGTACCAACGGCCTGCCGACGCGGGGCATCGCGAGCGCCGTCCTCAACATCACGACGATCACCACGACGACCGACGGCGGGAGTCTGGTGATTCCGTGCCCCGCCATCTGCGTCCCGGAGTACAAGCCGGAGTTCATCGCCGCCTACCCGAGCGGGACCAGATCCACCCTCGCCGTCGTGCCGATCGACACGCTCGGGCAGATTCACCTCGTCGCGAGTGACAACACGCACCTCCTTGTCGATCTGCAGGGCTGGTTCGCCTCGTCGCTACCAGCACTTCCGCTCAACTCCTACGCGCCGACCGTGGCGATGCAGGGCGCGCCGTCGGGCACCGCACTGTCGGCGGTGACCTATTCCTATGTGGACAACGTCGGCACCGTCCGGATCGGACACCAGGCGGGCGTGGATGACTTCGGCACCGTGCAGTGGACGCCGATTTCCGGCCAGGACGCCTTCACCGGGCGGCCCGCGCTGAGCCAACTCGCCGACGGCCGGATCCAGGTGGCCGCGCAAAACATCGACAGCGACGTGTGGGCGAGTAGTCAGGTGTCGGCCAACGGCACCACGTGGGGACCGTTTGCCGACCTGGGTGGTTCGATGGCGGCTCCGCCAACGGCGGTGCGGCTGAGCACCGGCACGACGGTGCTCTTCGCCGTGGGCGCGAGCGGTGGCTTGTGGCACATGCGTTCGGCCGACGACGGCTGGCGAAGCCTGACCCAGAGCCAAGGCTTGGTCGGCACGGTGGCTGTGGGCGCGGTGCAGGACGGGCTGCGGCTGTTCGCACTCGACACGTCCGGCAACGTCAAGACCGCCATCTACGGCACGGACGGGTTCCTGTCGGCGTGGACGAACCTCGGCGGCGCCGGATCGACCGGCACCCCGGCAGTCGTGATGGCGCCGGGCTACCGGGCGCGGGTCGTGGTACGCGCGGCGGACGGTTCCCTGATGACGAAGACGCAGGACGCGAACCTCGCGTTCCCCGCGGCCTGGTCGCCCGTCGGCACGTTCACCGCGGCCGGCTCGCCGGCGGCCATCCTCGACCCGGTCCTCAACCGGGTCGCGGTGGTGGCGCGGGGCGCCGACAACGAGGTGTACCGGAGCTTCGAGACCGCGCAGGGTTCCGGCGTCTTCGGCGAGTGGCGCCAGCTCGACCCGGCCATCTCCGACCCGGCGGCGTCCGACCCGACCGTCGCGCCGGTCACCAACTCCAGCGGCCAGTCGTGGATGGTCGTCTTCCGCAACCTCAACGACGCCAACCGGGTGTACGTGCGGCAGCAGCTGACGCCCTTCGGGTCACGGGCGTACCGCGCGTCGGAGTTCGTCGGGCACACGCTGCCGACCCCGCCGGCGTAGTGCGGGCGTGGCGGCGCGTTTCAGGGCCACGAGCCGGGCGCGCCGCCACGTTTCCCTTGTTCAGCAGGTGCCGGCCGTCCACGTGTCGAAGCGGGTGGCCCAGTCGAGGCAGTATCCGTCCGAGCCACCGGCGGAGGCCGTGCGCACGTCGGCCTCGCGCCAGTACCGGACCGCGCCTCCGTCGCGCACCTGGACGTTGTCGACCGCGATCCGTGGCACGGCGATCGTGCCCTCGCCGTCGATGTGCACTTCGACGTACTGCTCCATCTGTGCCCGCTCGGCGCCGAGGCGCTGGTTTGTCAACAGGTGCCAGCCGCCCCGCCACCAGAGCCAGGCTTCCCACACGCCGTCCCGGTTGGTGTGTACGGAGATCCAGATCTGGTCGCCGTCGGCGAGCTCGTACTGGTCGTAGAAGGTCCACGCCTTGCTGTTGGTGTCGTAGGTGTAGACCCGCTGCCGCCCGCCGCCGGACCAGCCCGTCTCCGCCCAGCCCGCCTCGAGCCAGGAGGTGCGCCCGCCGGATTCACGCTTGGCCAGGAAACGGGTGGCGACGAAGTCCTGAGTGCCGGCGCGTACTGCGGCATCACGCACTGTCAAACGTCCGACTACACCTGTCCACTCACCGACAGATCCGGCGCCGAGGTGGTGGTAGCGGCCGTAAGCTACCGACCTGGCCGGTTCGGCGACCGCCAGGATCGTCACACAAAGCCCGCCGATCGCAAATCGCCGCGCCGACCGGCGCCATCTGACACGTCCCACATTTGACAAACCGGCATTCGCGTCGGGAGTGATTCACCCGATGGGCTGTTTCCGTTCAGAGCCTTTCGTCCGAACGGATGAGCCGTACATCGCGGCCCATAGACGAAGATGGGCCTCGTCTTTTGCCGGAAGGCAGTGTCCGTCCACCCCTCCACAGTGGACGCTGATCCTACGGGGAGTCTGTCGTGTTCCAAATTCGCCGAGCGCGTCGCTCGGCTGTGGCCGCAATCGTCCTGACCGCCATGGCGAGCTCCGCCACCGCGGTCATCAGCGGCGGTGCGGCCTCCGCGGCGCCTGTCGCGCCAAGTGACCGGGGCAGCATCAAGCCGCCCGCCGTCGTCCACAAGGACAACGGCAAAGTCATCAAAGACAGCTACATCGTGGTGTTCAAGGACGGCAAGGCGAAGGCCGCCGACGTGGACGCCGACGCCAAGTCCCTGGCCAAGACGTACGGTGGCACCGTCAGCCGTACGTACACGAAGGGCCTTCGGGGTTACGCGGCGAAGATGACGGCCGGTCAGGCCAAGCTCGTCGCCAAGCACCCCGACGTGGCGTACGTCGAGCCAAACCGCTTGGTGGCGCTCAACGACACCCAGCAAAACACGCAAGCGTGGGGCCTCGACCGGATCGACCAGCAGTGGCAGCCCTACGACCACAAGTACACGTACCCCAACGTGGCGAGCAACGTCCACGCGTACGTGATCGACAGCGGCATCCGTATCTCGCACGAGCAGTTCGGCGGCCGCGCCAGCTACGGCATCAACACGGTCAACGACCAGCCGCCGACCGACGCCAGCGACTGCGTCGGCCACGGCACGCACGTCGCCGGCACCATCGGCAGCCGTGACTACGGTGTGGCCAAGGGCGCGCAGCTTGTGGCCGTGCGGGTCTTCCCCTGCGGTCCGCTCGGTAACGTCGCCGACATCATCGCGGGCGTCGACTGGGTGACGGCCAACGCCATCAAGCCGGCGGTCGCTAACATGAGCCTCGGCCTCACGGTCGGCAGCGCGAGCGTGGCGCTCGACCAGGCCGTGCAAAACTCGATCGACTCGGGTATCACGTACGTCGTTTCGGCGGGTAACGGCGACGATGTCGGCCTGCCGCTCGACGCGTGCGACCAGTCGCCGGCGCACATCCCGGCCGCCATCACGGTCAGCGGCACCGACCAGGCCGACTTCCGGATGTCGTGGGCAAACTACGGTTCGTGCGTCGACATCTTCGCGCCCGGTAACAACGTCCTGTCGGCGGTCAACGACAGCGACAACGCGGTGGCCTACTACACCGGCACCTCGATGTCCAGCCCGCATGTCGCCGGTGCGGCCGCGATGGTCCTCTCCGCAAACCCGGGGCTGACCCCGCAGCAGGTGCGCGACACGATCGTCGGCTCGGCCACCCGTTCCGCCGTTCGCAACATGGGGCCCGGCTCGACCGACCGGCTGCTCCGGATCGGCGACGCGCTTCCGGTGACCACCGGCTTCCGCGCGGTGGCCAACAACAAGTTCGTCACGACCCCCAGCGCGGGCGCGTCGGCGCTGATCGCGAGCGCGACCGTGGTCAACACCTGGGAGCAGTTCGACGTCATCAGCAACGCTGACGGCACCATCTCGCTCAAGGCCAAGTCCAACGGCAAGTACGTCTCGGCCGAGAGCGCGGGCACCAAGCCGCTGATCGCCAGCCGCACCGCGATCGGCGACTGGGAGAAGTACGAGCTGGTCCGCAACACCGACGGCACGGTCAGCCTCAAGTCCCGGGCCAACGGCAAGTACGTCTCGGCGGAGAGCAGCGGCACCCTGCCGCTGATCGCGAGCCGCCCGGCCATCGGCGGCTGGGAGAAGTTCTACTGGGCTTCCCCGGTCCCCGTGATCAGCCTGCGGTCCGCGGCCAACGGCAAGATCGTGTCGGCGGAGAGCAGCGGCACCCTGCCGCTGATCGCCAGCCGCACGGCCGTCGGCACGTGGGAGCAGTTCGACATGATCGACCTGGGCTTCGACTCAATCGCCTTCCGGGCGAAGGCGAACAGCAAGTACGTCACCGCCGAGTCCGCCGGTGCCAAGCCGCTGATCGCCAGCCGCACGGCGATCGCCGAGTGGCAGAGCTTCTGGTACTACCACCTCGGCGACGGCACGATCGGTCTCCAGTCGCAGGCCAACTTCCTGTTGGTCACCGCTGAGCAGGCCGGTGCCAAGCCGCTGATCGCCAGCCGTGAGTTCTTCGACACCTGGCAGTCCTTCGGCTACGTGTACTGATCGACAAGCTCCACCTCGGGTGGCCGTCGAGCCAGGTGTCGCACCTGACTCGGCGGCCACCCGCGTCATGGGGGTTACGGGCCGGTAGGCGAGACTTGCACCCATGGCGGTACGCGGATTCCCGTACACGGGGCTGAAGGACTTCCTCGGCGCGCTGGAGCAGGCCGGCGAGCTGCGCCGGGTCACGGTGCCGGTCGACCCGACCCTGGAGATCAGCGAGGTGGTCACCCGCACGGTGGCCGCCAGGGGGCCGGCGCTGCTATTCGAGCGCCCCACCCGCGGTGAGATGCCCGTGGCGATCAACCTCTTCGGCACGCAGCGCCGCATGGCGATGGCGCTCGGCGTGGAGAGCGTCGAGGAGATAGGCACCCGGATCGGCGAGCTGGTCAAGCCGGAGCTGCCGGTCGGCTGGTCGGGCATCCGCGAGGGCCTCGGCAAGGTGATGCAGCTCAAGTCCGTGCCGCCGAAGAAGGTCAAGACCGCGCCCTGCCAGCAGGTGATCTACCGGGGCGCCGGCGTCGACCTGGGCCGCCTGCCGGGCCTACAGACCTGGCCGGACGACGGCGGGATCTTCCACAACTACGGGCTGACCCACACCAAGCACCCCGAGACCGGCAAGCGCAACCTCGGGCTGTACCGCCTGCAGCAGCACTCGCCCACCACCCTGGGCATGCACTGGCAGATCCACAAGGACTCGACCGCGCACCACGCGGTGGCCGAGCGGCGGGGCGAGCGGCTGCCGGTCGCGATCGCCTTCGGGTGCGATCCTGTGGTGTCGTACAGCGCCTCCGCGCCGCTGCCGAGCGACATCGACGAGTACCTGTTCGCCGGCTTCCTGCGCGGCGAGCGGGTGGAGATGGTCGACTGCCTGACCGTGCCGCTCCAGGTGCCGGCGCACGCCCAGATCGTGCTCGAGGGATACGTCGAGCCGGGCGAGCGCCTGCCGGAGGGCCCGTTCGGCGACCACACCGGCTTCTACACGCCGGTCGAGCCGTTTCCGGTCTTTCACGTCGAGTGCATGACCACCCAGCGCGAGCCGGTGTACCACTCGATCGTGACCTCCAAGCCGCCGCAGGAGGACGGCCCGATCGGCCACGCGACCGAGCGGATCTTCCTACCGCTGCTCAAGCTGCTCATCCCGGACATCGTGGACTACTCGATGCCGGAGGCGGGCGTCTTCCACAACTGCGTGATCGTCTCGATCCGCAAGCGGTACCCGAAGCACGCGCAGAAGGTCATGTCCTCGATCTGGGGTGCCCACCTGCTCTCGCTGGCCAAGCTGATCGTGGTGGTCGACGACGACTGCGACGTGCACAACTACAACGAGGTCGCGTTCCGCGCGTTCAGCAACGTCGACTACGACCACGACCTGCTGCTCACCCAGGGCCCGGTCGACCATCTGGACCATTCGTCCTACCAGCAGTTCTGGGGTGGCAAGGCGGGCGTCGACGCGACCCGCAAGCTGCCCACCGAGGGGTACACACGGGGCTGGCCGGACGAAGCGGTCATGTCGCCCGAGGTCAAGGCGCTGGTCGACAAGCGCTGGAAAGAGTACGGGATCTTGCCGGCAACCTCGCCCACGACAGTGGCGGCGAGCGCGCCGAAGGAGAAGCGATGAAGGCCTTCCTGCGCCTTGTCACCATCGAACACTCGGTCTTCGCGCTCCCGTTCGCCTACCTCTCCGCTCTGGCCGCCATGCGCCACGAGGGCGGCGGCGTGCGCTGGGGCGACCTCCTGCTGATCACGGTCGCGATGGTGGGCGCGCGCACGTTCGCGATGGCCGCCAACCGGATCATCGACCGCCACATCGACGCGCAAAACCCGCGCACGGCGAGGCGCGAGCTCGTGACCGGCGCCGTGCGGGTGCGCACGGCCTGGACCGGCGCGGCTGTCGCGCTCGTGGTCTTCGTCGGCGCCGCCGCCCTGCTCAACCCGCTCTGCCTGGTGCTGTCGCCGCTCGCGGTGGTGCCGCTCGTCGTGTACCCCTATGGCAAGCGCTTCACCGACTGGCCGCACGCCATCCTGGCCGTGGCGCAGGCGGTGGGCCCGGTCGGCGCGTGGCTGGCGGTGACCGGCACGTTCGAGGGCTCGTGGCCCGCCTGGGTGCTCGGCCTGGCGGTGGGCCTGTGGATCGGCGGATTCGACCTGATCTACGCGTGCCAGGACACCGACGTCGACCGCGAGATCGGCGTGCGCAGCGTCCCGGCGCGATACGGCGTGCCCTTCGCGCTCGGCTTGTCCACAGTGGTGCATCTGGTGACGTTCGCCCTGTTCGTCTACTACGGCGAGCTCGTCGACTTCGGCTGGCTGTGGTGGGTCGGCCTGGCACTGACCGCGGTCGCGTTCGGCTACCAGCACGTCGTGGTCACGCCCACCGACCTCTCCCGCGTCAACCGCGCCTTCTTCACCGCGAACGGCTTCGTCGGCATCGCCCTCTTCGCGTTCGCTGTGCTGGACTACTACTCTTAAGACCCTTATGTTCCCCGGGTCCGCGTCGGCTGCGGACCGCTGCTCCCGCCGGAGAACGCGGAGGTCGGCGGCTCGCTAGCGCTCCCCGACACCCCCGACCTCCGCTGCCACGTCCGCGGTTCAAGCCCCAAGGCCCGCCCGCGCGCGTGACCGTCCCCCCCGTGTTGATCAGGGACTTGACGGGCGTGTCGGTCGGCGTGGCGCTCCATCAAGTCCCTGATCAACGGCTTTGGAGGGCGGTGTAACGGGCGCTTTCGTAGGACCAGTCCATCGTGCCGCGAACGGCGTACTCGACGCCGTCGAGGTAGCGGCGGCCGGCCGCACCGTGCGGCGGCACCGCGGCCCGCAGCGACGGAAACTCGCGCATCGTGCGGCGCCAGCGCTCCCGGGCCGCCGCGACGGCCTCCTCGACCGGGACGCGACGCTCGGCGGCCACGGCCAGGACGAGGTTGTGGCCGCCCGCGCTGGTCTCGTCGCGTTCCAGCGAGAGCAGGTCGTTGAACCACGAGAGGAGGTCGTTACCCGTCCGGCTGAACGCTCGCACGGCCGGGTGACGGTAGAACGCCTCGCTCACCGGCTGGCCGCCGCCGGCGAAGTCGATGAGCGTGTGCGCCACGTACGCCGCGGAGGTGGCCCGGCGCAGCTCGATGTACTCCTCGATGCCCGGGCGGTGGCCGCCGGCCTTGTTGCGGGCTTCCACGATCACGCCGCCGAGGTGATGCTCGACGGCGGCGACGAACCGGGCCCGCCACCGCGCGGGCATGCGGCGGTTCGGCTCGCGCCAGGCGTCGGCGAGCATGGCGCCCAGCAGGCCGGGCAGCGCGCGGCCACCGGCCGGGGACTCCCCGCGCAGCAGCGACAGCGCGCCGCCTACCAGCGCGCGCACCCGCTCCGGCTCCGGGACGCTCGTCCGGTCGCACTCGTCGTCGACGAGGAAGAACCAGGTGAAGAGCGCGGCGAGCACGCGCAGGTCGTCTCGGCTCGCGTCGGGGTAGAGGCGCGCCGCGTACCGCGCGATGCGGCCCTCGGCGAGTCGGTCGGCGAACACGTCGGGCATCCCGTGGCTACGGGTCCACCCGTCGAGCCAGTTGTGGGCGTCTTCCGCGTACGGTGAGATAACCGGATCAATCGGACATTGAAGATCGAGGGGGATCGTCGGCAACATCGCAGCCTCCTGCTGTCCCGCCAACATCAGCTTTGGCCGACGGTAGCCCTACGCTGGAACAATGCGGAATCCGTGGATCGTCGGTGTTTCAGGTGCATCCGGCACGCCGTACGCCGCCGCGGTCCTTCGTGGACTGTTCGATGCGGGTGAGTCTGTCGATCTGGTGGTCTCCCGCGCGGCCCGGCTGACGCTCCTCGACGAGACGGGCGCGCCCTTCCGCGACGCGCATTGGAAGGACGACCTGGCCGTTTGGCTGGCGCGCGACCTTGGTGGTGCCGACGTGGTGCACTGGCCGGCCGGCGACCTGGCCGCCGGGCCGAGCAGCGGCTCGTACCCGGCGCGGGGGATGGTGGTCGTTCCGGCCAGCACCGCCGCGTGCGCCGGGATAGCGATCGGCCTTTCGAAGGACCTGTTGCAGCGGGCCGCCGAGGTCAACCTCAAGGAGCACCGCCGGGTGGTCGTGGTGCCGCGCGAGACGCCGGTGACCCGCAGCCACCTGAGCCACCTCATCGCGCTGCACGACGCCGGTGCCGTGGTGCTGCCGGCCAGCCCAGGCTTCTACGGCGCCGGGGCATCGGCCTCCGCGCAGCAGCTCGTCGACTTCGTCGCGGGAAAGGCGCTGGACGCGCTGGGTGTACCCCACTCGCTCTTTCGCCGCTGGCGGGGCGAGATCGGGTCATAGCCAGGTCTTAGGCGGGTCGCCGGGCCGACAAACTCCGACAACAGGCCCTAAGTGCCTTATGTCGCGCCGTAACAGGTCACGATAGGTGCCCGGGTGGCGTCAGCGCATGTTGACGTTGCCCGGGCTGGGCGTGTGATGGCCGGCGCTCCGAGTCGGACCGGGGTGTGCGCCCGGCCCCTCGTTGCGCGGCCGGTTGGCGGTCGACGGCGGCTGCTGCTCCTCGCGCAGCTCGTCCAACTCGCCTTCGCCCTCGAGCAGCGCGCGGACCTCCGACTCGCGGAAGCGGCGGTGGCCCCCGGGCGTGCGAATGCTGCCGATCCGGCCCGCGGCCGCCCATCTGGTCACGGTCTTTGGATCGACGCGGAACAGCGCAGCCACCTCGCCCGGCGTCAGCAGACGATCTCCAGTGTCCACGGCCCCTCCCTCGCGTCGCACGATGGCCGTAGGTTGGACCCGACAGCCTCGATAGGGACGTACGGTCATTACAGCACCGCGAGCGTGTCGTGTCCGGGAAACAGGGAAAACGCACTGTCTGGGAAGTTAGCCAGTAGGATTTGCGAGCCTTGCTCACCTCCCCGACTGTTAATGTCTACCACCGGTGGACGACATCGATCTGAGGCTTGTGGAGCTATTGCGGGCGAATGCCCGGCTCTCCTACGCCGAGTTGGCCCGGCAGGTCGGCCTCTCCGCGCCCGCGGTGCACGATCGTGTGGGCAAGCTGGAGAGCAGCGGAGTGATCCGCGGATACCACGCGGATGCTGAGCCGGAGGCGATCGGGCTGGGCGTCACCGCCCTGATCGGCATCGTGCAGGACTCCAACGGCGACTCCGACGACGTGCTCGAGGCGCTCCGCGAGATGCCCGAGATCGAGTCCTGCTACTTCATGGCCGGCGTGGAGTCCTACCTGGTCAAGGTGCGAGTGGCCACGATCCACGAGCTGGAGAGCCTGATCCTCCGGCTCAACCGCACCGCGGGCGTGGCGTCCACACGCACGGCGGTCGCCCTCTCCACCAAGTGGGAGGACCGGCCGCAACCCCTGTTACGGTCCGAGGATGGAACTCCTGGATCGGTGTAACGACTCCGACCGCGCCTGGGTGACCGACGCGATCGGCAAGGTCGAGGCCGACGCCAACCGCTCCGCCGACACCCACCTGCTGGCGTTTCCGCTGCCCGGCGAGTGGGGCATCGACCTGTACCTCAAGGACGAGTCGGTCCACCCCACCGGCTCGCTCAAGCACCGGCTCGCCCGCTCGCTGTTCCTCTACGGCCTCTGCAACGGCTGGATCGGGCCCAGGACCACGATCGTGGAGGCGTCGTCCGGCTCCACGGCCGTCTCCGAGGCGTACTTCGCACGCATGCTCGGCCTGCCCTTCATCGCCGTGATGCCCGCCTCCACGCAGCCGGAGAAGGTGGCGCTGATCGAGTTCCAGAGCGGCAAGTGCCACCTCGTGGAGGACCCGGCGTCCGTGGTGGTCGAGGCCCGCTGGCTGGCCGAGGACACCGGCGGGCACTTCATGGACCAGTTCACGTACGCCGAGCGGGCCACCGACTGGCGGGGCAACAACAACATCGCCGAGTCGATCTACGCGCAGATGGCGCTGGAGCGGCACCCCGTGCCGGCCTGGGTGGTCGTCGGCGCCGGCACCGGGGGCACCAGCGCCACCATCGGGCGATACGCGCGCTACTGCCGCCATCCCACGAAGGTGTGCGTGGTCGACCCGGAAAACTCGGCGTTCTACGCGGCCTGGGAGGCGGCCGACTGGAGCCACGAGACCGGCCTTGGCTCGCGCATCGAGGGCATCGGGCGGCCGCGGGTGGAGCCGTCGTTTCAGCCCACGGTGGTCGACCGCATGATGCGCGTGCCGGACGCCGCCTCGCTCGCCGCGATGCGCGCGGCCTCCGCGGTACTGGGCCGCCGTGTCGGAGGATCCACGGGTACAAACCTGTGGGGCGCTTTCGCCCTGATCGCCGAGATGCGTGCGGCGGGCGTGGCGGGTTCCGTGGTGACGCTGCTCTGCGACGGCGGTGAGCGCTACGCCAACACGTACTACTCGGACGAGTGGGTCGCTGCCCAGGGCCTCGACATGACCCCTTACCTGGGGATCATCGACCGCTTTCTGGCGACCGGGGTCATGCCTTCCGCTCGGCCAGCCCTGGGTACTTCATGACGTAGCCGTCTTTGTCTACGGCGAGGTCGGCGCCGAAGCCGTCGATGTCGAAGCGGATCGTGCCCTCGTCGACCACCCGGTAGGTCTGCTCGCTCGGCAGCACTACGAGGCTCGGCACGAGCACCCACGCCATCGTGAGGCGGTGGGTGGTGCCCGGCGGCTCGCTGAGCAGCGACAGGCGCCGGATCGGCAGCGTATTGGGGAGCGGCGCGCCACCGAGGTCGACGTCGACGGCCTCGTGCAGCCGGTCGGGCTCCTCGGTGCCGGGCAGCCCGACCGGGCCGTGACCCGCGTCGACCAGCGCCCGGTCGAGGTCACCCTGCTCGGCGGTGGTCGCCCGCCACCGGCCCGCCGCCCGCTCCAGCCGCAACGAGCGCAGCCAGCCCGCCCCCTCGACGCTCACGTCGAGGTGGGCGGTGGCCCAGGTCTCGTCGGTGACGAGCTCGTAGCGGCAGAGGTACGGAATCGGGTCGGTGGCAGTCGCTACGCCACGCGCGTAGAGCCCGCGCCGGTCATCGACCAACGCGAGATCGGTGCCGGTCGTGTCGGTGCGTTGCCACAACAATGCCTTGGGTAGCGGCGCCATGGGGGAGACGCTACCGCCGCGCCACCCTTGCGGGGGACCCAAGAGGGCAGTAGGGCTGCCCTCTTGGGTGCGTTCTCAGTGCGTGCGGGCCGGGCGGCGGTCGTTGCCGCCGGGGCGGCGGCCGCCGCCGTGCGGGCGGTCGCCCCGAGGACGGCCGTCGTGGCGGAAGCCGCGCGGGCGGTCGCTCCGCCGTGCGGGCGGGGGCGTCGGCTCGTCCACGACCGGCACGCCGCTGGGCTCGCGGGCACCGGTCAGCTCGGCCAGGGCTGGGTCACCGACGCGCACCCGCGTCTGTCCCGGCTCGACACCGGCCCGCTTGAGCATCGCGAGTGTGGACTTGCGCTGCTTGGGAAGCACCAGCGTGGCGACGGCGCCCGACTCACCGGCCCGTGCGGTGCGGCCGGCGCGGTGCAGGTAGTCCTTCTCGTCCTTGGGCGGGTCGATGTGGACGACCAGCGAGATGCCGTCGACGTGGATGCCGCGGGCGGCGACGTCGGTGGCGACGAGCACGTTGATGCGGCCCTCGCGAAACTCGGCGAGCGTACGGGTACGCGCCCGCTGGGTCTTGCCGCCGTGCAGCGCCCCGGCGCGGACACCCACCGCGGCGAGCTGCCCGACCAGCCGGTCGACGCCCATCTGGGTGCGCGCGAACATGATCGTGCGCCCCTTGCGGGCGGCGATGGAGGCCGTCACGCCGAACTTGTCGTGTGGCGGGATCAGCAGCAGGTGGTGGTCCATGGTGGTGACGGTCGCGACCGGCGGGGCGGTCGAGTGCGTCACCGGGTCGGTCATGAAGCGCCGCACGAGCGTGTCGACGTCGCCGTCGAGCGTGGCCGAGAAGAGCAGCCGCTGGCCGCCCGCCGGCGTCTTGGCGAGCAGCTCGGAAACGTCGGGCAGGAAGCCCATGTCGGCCATCTGGTCGGCCTCGTCGAGCACCGTGACGGCGATGTCGTCGAGCGAGCACGCGCCGCGCTCGATCAGGTCCTTGAGCCGGCCGGGCGTGGCCACGAGGACCTCGACGCCACGGCGCAGCGAGTCGATCTGCCGGTCGTACGGCACGCCGCCGACGGCCGTGGCCATGAACACACTCACCGAGCGGCCGAGCGGCCGGAGCGCGTCGGCGACCTGCATGGCCAGCTCGCGGGTGGGCACCAGGATCAGCGCGCGCGGGTGGCGCGACCGGGCCCGCTCACCCTCCGCGACGCGGGCGAGCAGCGGCAGGCCGAAGGCCAGCGTCTTGCCCGAGCCGGTCTGGCCACGGCCGAGCACGTCACGGCCGGCCAGGGCGTCGGGGACGGTCGCGCTCTGGATCTCGAACGGGGTGAGGATGCCCTCCCGATCCAGCTCGCGCACGAGGGGCGTGGGCAGGCCAAGGTCGGCGAAGGAGGTCTCGGTGGAAGAGTCGAAGGCGGATGGGAACGTGCTGGGATCAGCGAACGCGGTCAAGTAAACCTCTCAGCGGAGGGCGCCTCTTCGCGTGGCCCCGCCGCGGCTACGGTCAGCCGCCGGTGTATCGCCCCAAAGAACGCCCAAAGACGCGCGATCTTCAAGCGCGCCGGGTCAGTAGATCTCGACAAGTGTACGGGCACCCGCTCGCGCGGCCACACGCATATACCCGGTCGTGGGGAGGCTCACCCTGGGGTCAGCTCTTGAGGAAGCTGTCGAACAGGTTGGAGAACGTGTCTCCGGTTGCCAGTACGACCAACGCCCCGACGGCCACGAGGATTCCCAACACAAGCGCCATGATCAGAAAGACCTTGGCGGTATTGGCCCTGGGCGCCGGCCCGTCGGACCGCCCCTGGGAGAGGATGTGGCCGGTCAGCGAGCCGGAGTTTTCCAGCGGGCTGCCAGCGGCGACGGCCATGGTCATCTGAGCCGGCGCGGATCCGCCGCCGTAGACCCTCCCCTGTGGACGCTCATCGGCCCGGCCACCCTGGTCACGCGCCCATTCCCCGTACTCGGGGGAGGTGGATACCGGCGGCGCCTCCACCGGTGGGGGTGCCGGGGAGAAGAGCCCGGGAGCGGGCGGAGGTGGTGGCGGTGCCGCCGCCGGCTCACTCACCGGCGGCGGCGCGTCGATCGCGCTCCACCGGCCGGGCGCGGTGGGGTTGCCCGCCGGCGGCCAGCTGGGCAGGGCCGCCGCGGGCACGACCGGCGCCGGCGGTGTGGCGGCGGGTGGTCCCGATGGCGTCGCGGCCGGAAGCGCCCCGGCGAGGTGTGGCGGTGTGGCGGCGGCGGGCGGCCCCGGTGGCGTCGCGGCCGGGAGCGGCGGTGCGAGGTGCGGTGGTGGTGCGGCGGCGGGTGTCGCGGCACCACGGGGTGTCAGGGGGCTCGCCGCACCGCGGACCGGCGCGGCCGGCGGCGGTGGGACCACCTGCGGCACCGACATCACCGGCGGTGGTGACGGGAACGGCGGCGGTGGCTCCGGCGGCCGCGGACCCGGCGACGGGACCGGATCTGGCCCGGGCGTCGGCGGGATCGGCACCGGCGGCACCGGCTCCGGCGGCGGGAACGGGTTGGGCGCCGGCCCAGGACCAGGCGGCTCCGGAGCGGGTGGGCCGGGCGGCTCCGGCGGCTCGGGGTCGGGAGTGCCGGCACGGTAAACCCTGGCGCGGCCGGCCGCGGGCTGCGCGGCGACCGCCGCCTCCTCGGCCGAGACCAGGCCGGCACCGGGCACGCTCACCCGGGCACGGGCGCCGAGCGCGGGGATGAGCGACTCACCGCGCGGCGCCGGCCGCTGCGCGGGCACGAGGTATTCGGGCTCGGCCGGTCCACCCTCAGGTGCGGCAGCGGGCGCGGCCGGAGCGGGTGGCGTGATGGCGCCTCCCGGCGGCGTGGGGGTGGCCGACGGCACCGAGTAGGCCGGGGCCTCCCGAGCCGGCGGCGGCTCGGATGGCTGGGCCGCGCGCTCCTCGGGCTGGGTGTCGCGGCCTCCCGCGGCGGAATCCCGCCACGGCACCTCGAACGCCGACCACGGCGAGGCCTCGGCCTGCGGCACCTTCGGCTGGCGCCGCTCCAGCGGCGGGCCAGGGACCGGCGACTTCACCGGCACCGGCAGCCCCGCCGGCACGGAAGCCGACGCCGGCGGCGAGGAGGCCGGCGCGCCCGAGACGGGCGCGGGCAGTGGGGACGCCGATGCGCCCGAGACCGGTGAGGGTGGCGCGGAGGCCGGGGCAGCCGGCGTGAACGGGCTGGGCGGCGGCACGACCGGCGGGACCGCGGGCGCCGCGCTCGACTCGCCGGCCCGGTAGGTACGCCCGGTGGCGGGCGGCACCGGCAGGGAGGCGAGGTCAGAGGGCGCGGGTGGGGCGGCGCCCGAGACCGAGGCCCGGCCGACGACTCCCGGGCGGGGACGCAGCACCGGCTCTGGCGGGTCATTGGGCGTGGGATTGCTCCACGCGGGCACGATCGGCGCGGCGGCGGCCGCCGGTGGCGCGCTCGCAGGCTCGGGAGCCGGCCAGACCGCCGCCCCGGAGACCGCCGGCGACACAGGTGGCGGCCCGCTGGCGGGCGCGGCGGGCGGAGGCTGTGGCGGGGCACTGACCGGCGCGGCGCCCGCCGGCGGCGCGCTCACCGAAGCCGACGCACGAACCGGCGCGGCCGACCACGAGGCTGGCGGAGCCGACGATGGCGCGGGCGGAGCCGACGATGGCGCGGGCGGACCCGACGACGGTGCTGGGGGACCCGACGACGGCGCGGGCGGAGCCGACGAAGGCGCGGCGGAGAAGCCGGGCCACAGCGCACCCTCGGGCGGGGGTGGCGGCATCTCATACGCATCCGGCAGGTACTCCGGCGGCGGCTCGGGCAGCATCGCGCCCACGGGTGGGGGAGGCGGTAGCGGCGGCAGCTCGGCCGCCAGCCCGGTCGGCTCGCCGGACTTTCCGGCGGCCGGCGGATCGTGTCGCTCGTCCATCATCGCCTCCCGCTCCCCCCGCCGCACCGGACCGGTGACGGCCGGACCGGAGCGCCCTTCAGGTTTACCGTGCCACATCGGCCGGCGCCCGGACACCCGGAGTCGGCTTGTGGGCGCCTACCTGGCCCACTGCCCGTCAAGCGTCCACCAAGCCGCACTATGCGGACGGGCCGGTCAGCCGCCAGAGCTCGTCGCCTCGGGCGAACCGGAAGAAGCGGACGTACTGGGCTCAGCCTCCGTGGTAGCCGGAGCCGCGCTGCTGGTAGCGGTGGCCGGCGGGGTGGTCGGCTCCTCGGTATCCGCTGGCGGGTCGGGCGTCGGTGTCGGCGTGGGTGTCGGCGGGTCCGTGGGTGGCGTCGTCGGAGGTTCCGTCGGAGGATCTGTCGGCGGGTCCGTCGGCGGCGTGGTGGGCGGCGTG